>Ga0209815_1002245_pt1 | contig 11943 bp, 7 predicted proteins | sample CoawatmetaG00DNA_FD_187507 | JGI IMG/M metagenome (GOLD analysis project Ga0209815, IMG submission 187507) | Marine microbial communities from the West Antarctic Peninsula - Coastal water metaG002-DNA (SPAdes) (version 2) | ecosystem: Environmental > Aquatic > Marine > Coastal ...
TGTTATTGAGTTCGTGCCATCAGTTGCCGTCACAGTGGCTGTGTAGGATGCCTTGGTCTCGAAGTCCGGGGCTGACGCAAAGGTTAGGATGCCTGCCGAGGTGATCGATAATTCTGAACCAGATACTGTGAAGGTGACAGAATCACTAGCGTCACCATCGGTTGCGGTAACCGTTCCGATACTCGTCTGGTTCTCAGCTGCGCTAAAAGTTGCTGATGACGCAAAGATAGGTGAGTTGTCGTTCAGGTTAGTTACATTAACCGTAATACTTTGTGTTGTTGAATTAGTCCCATCAGTTGCCGTTACAGTAGCTGTATAGCTCATTTTGGTTTCAAAATCAGGTGCTGACGCAAAGGTTAATACCCCTGCCGAGGTAATCAATAACTCAGACCCAGATACTGTGAAGTTTATAGATGAGTTGTCCGTATCAACATCTACTGCCGTCACTGTTCCAATTGCTGTTTGATTCTCAGCCGCACTAAAGCTAGCTGAAGAGGTGAATACCGGCGGCTCAATATCTAATGAGGTTAGCGTCTCAATATGCGATTCTATATCTGTCGCACTCACTCTTTGAGCATCAGCGGCAACAACGCCGTTAGTTAACGTATCCCCCGTTAGACCGAACAAATATCGAAGGATTATCAAACCATCAGTTAACGCATCGACAGTGCCATTATTATCGATGTCGAGTCGATTACCCAAACCCGTAATTCGTGATTGAATATCCTCAGCATCGGTGTAAACCGCATCACTTGCTACAGCACCCGAAATCAAGGACGTACCAGTTAATCCAAACATGCTTCGAAGGATTAATAGTCCATCGGTAAGCGCATCAAATTGCTCATTACCATCGATATCAACATTTAAGCCTGAGCCTGAGCCTGAGACGGAAACAGACTCAGATTCCGTTTCCCCAAAAGATGAAAATATTAGGAGTAGGAGGACACTTAGCGTAACCAATATTTTTTTCATTAAATCAAAAAGCCCCACCGATCTAAATTACCACAAAATCTTCACTAGAAAGAGCGCTCGCAGTTACATTCTTTAACACGATCAAAACCTCACCCGTATTGGTCTTCTTTATTATAGTGTCGCTGACATATTCCCCAGCTCCCTGTTCTATTGTCAGATCGCTATAACCAAACCCATTTCTTCCTATGAGGTCAGTATCGACAACAAAGTCCTTCGCCAGATCAGCACTACTAAGATCACTACTGCCATCCTCAGCTCTAATGACAAAGGTATCAATTCCTGTGATCTCGACTTAGGCGCAAACCACTTCGATCTAAAGTCACAATCTAATTCTCTAACTACAGAGCAGGCATCAAAGTTTTAAGATGAGCCTCAATATCTACCGCACTTGTTCTAGTCGCGTCAGATGCCACCACCCCAGTAATCAAGGTGTCCCCTTCCAAGCCAAAGAGATATCTCAGCGTCAATAAACCATCTGTAAGAGCGTCTATCGTGCCGTTACCATCTATATCTGCGAGATCACCTAACATTGCTATGTGAGCCTCAATATCGACTGAAGAGGTATATGTGGCATTCGACGCCACAGTTCCAGAAACAAGAGCATCGCCCGTCAAGCCAAACATGCCTCTCAATAACAATAAGCCATCCGTTAAAGCGTCATATCTACCATTAACATCGAGATCTATTGATCCAGATGGAGCTGTTCCTGCCAAAAACTCGTCTAGAGCGCCAACACCATCGTTATCTTGATCACTAGCGGCATCTGATGCATCATTTGGATCAAGTCCATAGCGACGCTCCCATGCATCGGGCATGCCATCACCATCTGAATCAAATGCATACAGGCTATTATTGGGATAAACATCTGAATTATCCCCCGCCCCATCAGAATCACTATCTGTCGTTTCAGTTGAATCCAACGGAAAAGAATCCACATTATTAGCAACACCATCACTGTCGCTATCGTTGCTCGGATCTAGCGGTAATGCATCATCCGCATCACTAACGCCATCTCCATCATCATCTGCATCGGCATTGTTACCGATACCATCGCCGTCGGTGTCTGTGTCTTCAGTCCCGTCAAAAGGAAAGGCATCCAGCCCGCCTTGACTGGAAACGCCATCGCCATCAGGATCAAACATCAAACTTGCGACCACAGTAGACTGCCAATAAGAAGTATATCCCCAGCATTGGACACCATTATCATCAAGCGCACATGTGTGTGTTCGACCTGCTGCTACAGCCACCGGATTCACCAGACCGGCGGGCACAGTAGACTGCCCATAATCGTTCCATCCCCAGCACTGGACACCGTTGTCATCAATCGCACAACTATGATAGTAACCCGCTGCCACAGCCACTGGATTCTCCAGACCGGTGGGCACAGTAGCCTGCCCATAATTATTATCTCCCCAGCACTGGAGACCATTGTCATCAAGCACACAGGTATGATAATAACCTGCTGCCACAGCTACCGGATTCGCCAGACCGGTGGGCACAGTAGACTGCCCATAATTACCCCTTCCCCAACACTGGAGACCATTGTCATCAAGCGCGCAGGTATGTGCATCGCCTGCTGCCACAGTTATCGGATTCACGAGACCGGCGGGCACAGTAGACTGCTCATAATTATTATCTCCCCAACACTGGAGACCATTGTCATCAAGCGCGCAAGTGTGGAAATAACCTGCTGCCACAGCTACCGGATTCACAAGACCGGGCGCAGTAGACTGCCCATAAACATCCCTTCCCCAGCACTGAACACCATTATTTTTAAGAGCACAGGTGTGAAAATGACCTGCTGCCACAGCCACCGGATTCACCAGACCAGTGGGCACAGTAGACTGTCCGTAAACATCCCTTCCCCAGCACTGGACACCATTGTCATCAAGAGCACAGGTGTGTTGACTGCCTACGGCGATTTGGTAATCTTGAAGACCATCGCCATCTGAATTAACGGCAAAGCTGAAGCCAGATATTAAAATGAGTATTAAGTAGATGCATAGTTTTAGTTTGATACTCATTCGCTAAATGCCCTTTTAAAGCCTCTAAATGTGGTAAATATATAAAGGTTTACTCTTTGAGTAAAAAGGGACCTCTATAAATATGCTGCTCTCGATACTAATTGAGTATACAAGAGCGCTTTAAATAATCAATTTAGCTCATCCTAAAGTACTGCTCTGCAACCTGTAGGAGGCGGTAGTTAAACGACACCGACGGCTTCAAATCTACTGATCCCCAAATCCTCAGTTGTATTATCGGATTTACTATTCATTATTTGCATCCCCTTATTAATCAAACTACAACGATTGTGACTGAATGCTATAGAGTTGCATATGCGCATCCTATGGAGGAGAATGAAAGCGTTTCAGTCTTCAAGGCTAACAGTGTATGAAATTTATGAAGGTGTTGTCGTTTTTTAGCTTGCCGGTTATTTTGATGCTCACTGCCTGTAATGGGGGCGAAAGTAGCGGCAACTCTCTTTCACTGCCAGTTACCCAGGCCCCACCACCTAACACTGCTCCGGTTGCCGGAATATCATTAAGCTCTGAGGCATTTGTCGCCAGTACTGAAGTCTCTTTCACCGGTATAGAAAGTCGCGATGCTGAAGATGATGCACTTACCTATTTGTGGAGTTTAGAAAAGCCGGACTTTTCTCTTGCCGAACTCGATAATACAACTGGTGAAGTAATTTCATTTAGACCCGATGCGATCGGTGAATATACTTTAACCCTTACTGTTACTGATGCCGAAAATGAATCAACTTCAATTGCAAAGTCTTATACGCCTAGCTTACCTATACCCGAGCCTTTGCCTGCGTTTGCTGCTGCTCAACCTCCAGTTGGAGTAATCACCGACAAGGTGGATGCGGTACGTTTTTTAAAACAATCGACCTTTGGCCCGACAGTTGACTCAGTTGATGATCTTTTAGCTAAAGGTGGAGAAGCGTGGTTTAACGAACAACTGACCCTTCCTTTTACGTCATGGACTGATCTTAGAAGAACCTCTTGGATTGAAGAATTTGATCCGTTGGATTCTGACCAAAATGGTCGGATGTGGTTAGAAGTGTTGTTTTCTGAAACCGCACAAAACAGTCCTGACCAATTAAGACACCGAATGGCTTATATATTGAGTCAACTATTTGTTGTATCTCAACAATCTGATGTAGCCCATAGAGAAATAGCCTTTACCGATTATTGGGATACTCTTGGGAAAAATGCGTTTGGAAACTTCAGGAACCTGTTGGAGGATGTGACCTTACATACAACAATGGGTCATTATCTAAATATGATAGGTAATCAAAAAGCAGATCCTGAAAAAAACATTCGCCCAGATGAAAACTTCGCAAGAGAAGTCATGCAACTTTTTACCATTGGCTTGAGGGAGTTAAACCAAGATGGCTCGGTCCAAGTAAATTCGAAGGGAGAAGCTATTGAAACATATGACCAAGAAACAATAACTCAGTATGCAGCCGCACTAACTGGCTGGTATTACGATACAACTGGTTTTGAAACAAATCCAGAGGACGAATTTTCTTGTAGCATAGCCTGTTTCCCAATGGATATTTCTACAAAGCCTATGGCAGCTTTTGATTATATCCATCAAAAGACCGAAAAACGACTTCTCCGCGGACACTATATACCGCCTGGACAACGAGCAGAAGAAGATGTGCAAATAGTAATCGACAGCTTATTTAATCATCCTAACGTAGCACCTTTTTTCTCCATGCACCTCATTAGGCAAATGGTAACTAGCAACCCCTCATCAGCTTATATTAGTCGTGTAAGCGCAGTATTTAATAATAATGGGCAAGGGGTTCGTGGTGATTTGGGTGCAACGGTAAAAGCTGTGTTATTTGATCCTGAAGCAAGACGTCCTGAAATAGCAGAAATACCCCTATATGGGAAAGTCAAAGAACCCGCGTTAGTAATAACACACCTTAACCGCCTCTTTAATGTAGGAATTCTTTCAGAAATACCACTAACGGTAAGCGCCGATAAATTATGGGGAACACATCGATGGATGAGAGTGGCAGGTGCGCCGTCACAGCAAGTGCTTGATTCTGAAAGTGTGTTTAACTTCTTCAGGCCAGACTTTGCGCCTAATGGCGAAATTTCTGATATGGGATTTGTTGCGCCGGAACTACAAATTACAACAGAAGCCAGCATTGTGAATGATGTAGAGATGTTCCGTTGGCTGACTACAAAGGAATTATGGTCATGTGATATTAATAATGGCCGAGATCCAGATCAATTTACAATAACTTATGACTTCACTGATTTAGATGAAATTTGGGAGCTTGAGGGCTATCCAGCTGTCGTAGATTTTTTAAATTTGTATATGACAGGAAATAGAATGGATTCAGAATACAAATCTCACGTGTTATCGTTTTCTGAAAAGCAAGAATACCGCCAAGTATTTGATGGGGAAGACCCAACCTGGAGTGATTGTTATACTGACAGAACGGAGCGACATAACTTTTTAATCGACCTCATTTATGTCATTGCAACAACCCCTGAATTTCGGGTGCAAAGGTAGGAGGAAAATGATGGATAGAAGACATTTTTTACAGTCAGGACTTTCAGCTCTTGGTGCGTGCGCATCTCACTCGTCATTTTCCTTTGGATTAGATGTAAGTTCAAATTTCGTAAATGTGGCAAAGTCAGTTAGCGATTACAAAACTCTGGTCTGCATAAACCTTCAAGGTGGTGCTGATTCTGTTTCCCTTTTTGTGCCCACTAGTAATGCGGAATACAATCAGTACCAAAAAATCCGACAAAACTTAAGCTACGAGCAAAGTTCGATTAACCCATTGGTATCTAACAATGAAAATCTAGACGGACTTGGCCTGCCTAATTTCATTAGTTCTTTTAGTAGTTTGTTCAATGACAAAAAACTATCTATAGTTTCGAATGTTGGCCCTCTTCGAGAGCCGACGACACTATCAATGATTCAAGCGAACAAAGCTGTACTCCCTCCCTTTATGAATTCGCACTCAGACCATGAAAACCTTTGGCAAACTGGCTTTGTCGATGTAAATGAGCGAACTGGATGGGGGGGTCGACTTATAGAAGCATTCAATAATGAAGGAACATTAATACCAAACAATATCTCTCTAAAGCAAAGTCGAAAATTTGTCAGAGGGAACAGTTTAGATCCATTTGTAGTTAATGCTGGTGAAATTCAAAATCTCACCCATTATGTTGATTGGGAAACAAATAGCGACAAACCGCTGCGCGACATGTTCAATAAATTGACTAACAAAAACGATTCTAGTCTTGATAAAAGCTATACAAAGGTGGTGAATTCAGCAATGAATAGTAATCAAGCTTTGAAAAGAGGGTTACAAACCGCATCCGAAACCGTAGTTTCTTATCCTTTGACAACAGGAAATGTAGTGGTAAATAGTGAAGCTGAAAGCTTCAATTCGCAACTTAAACGTGCAGCAGAATTAATTGAGATCGCTCCATTTCTTGGGCATCAACGGCAAGTTATTTTTATTCAACTTGGCATGTTTGATACGCATGATAACCAAGCAGCAATTTTCCCAGACCTAATGAAGCTCCTATCTGACGGCATGAAGTCTTTTCAAGCAGATCTTGAGGCTCGTGGTATAGATGAGCGAGTCGTTACCGCTACGCAGTCTGAATTTGGTCGCACTCTTACAATTAATTCTAATGGCACGGACCATGGTTGGGGTGGGCATCAATTTGTCATGGGTACACCCGTCCAAGGTGGCCAGGTTATTGGCAACCTGCCAGAGTTTGCAATAGGCTCTTCGGACACTTATCAATCTGCATTCATACCACAATATTCAGTGGAACAATATGGTGCCAATTTAGCAAAGTGGTTCGGTATTTTAGATTCAGAAATGTTAGATATCTTTCCAACCTACAATCGCTTTGATAATGTTGATTTCGGCCTTTTTGTTTAACATATTGATCAATGGCTTAGCTGGCCTCAACTTCGATAATTAGCCCTATTCGATCCTATCTGAATCAATTGCTTAGTGGTTTGTGTCGGTGGCAAAACACCCTGATCTAGTACCAACTTAAAGTGCTGGCATTAACGTCTTCAAGTGCGCCTCAATATCAGCAGCAGATGTTCTTGTGGCATCAGAGGCCACTACTCCAGCAATTAAGGTGTCCCCTTCTAAGCCAAATAAGTACCTCAAAGTCAGCAAACCGTCTGTGAGTGCATCTATTGTGCCATTGCCATCGATATCTGCAAGAACACCCAACGTTGCTATACGTGACTCAATATCTGCCGATTCGGTGAAAGCCGCATCAGAGGCTATCGTGCCCGTTACCAGCGCACTGCCGTCTAATCCAAACATTCCTCTAAGTAACAAAAGACCGTCGGTCAGAGCGTCATACTGGCCGTTTCCATCGATATCTAGCGACCCGGACGGGATTGTCCCCGCCAAGAACTCATCTATCGCCGAAACACCGTCATTATCTCTATCACTTGTCGCATCTGAAGCATCATTTGGGTCAAGACCATACTTGGTTTCCCATGAATCTGGCATACCATCACTATCAGAATCTTTGGAGTAAAGACCATTTTCTGGATATGAGTCAACATTATTAGCTATCCCATCGCCATCTGAATCATTGGTTGGGTCTATAGGTGAGCTATCATTAAGATCAGCCACTCCATCATTATCATCATCGATATCAGCTGACATACCCATATCAATACATGCCTGGTCACAATCATTAGGTGCTCCATCACTATCGGTATCAATTAAAGAACCAATTGAAATGAGAGGATGGGCATCATTAATGTCAGGTATAGAGTCGTTATCTCTGTCAGCTAACAACATGTTTTTGCCGTAATAGATCTCTATCGCATCGGCTCTAGGGCATGTGACGATGACATCTAAATTCCCGTCGGCGTTTAAATCGGGCGTGTAGATGCGATTACAGTTGTTTTCACTCATAAAGCTACTAAATGCTTTGGTCGACAGTGACCAACCAGGATTGAGATTCCGATGCAGAGCTATTACGTTGTAAGCACTATCCGGCTTAAGCGTCGAAACGATATCTAGCCTTGAGTCACCATCTAAATCCCTGAACTGAAAATTTTGATCATGAGTTGCGCCAGTATCTTCTGGTTGGTACTGACTTAGAGTTAATTTGTCAGTCACCGAATCTCTAGAGTAAATTGATATAAGAAATCTTGAGTTTGTTACATGGAACTGGTTATTTTCAAGTGTCACTAACTCAGCTTCAGCATCCCCTAACAAGTCCACCGATTCTGACTCCCAATAATGCGCTGCATTCATATCTACAATTCGACCAGTCTCCGGATCCTCCGGTATAGGTGCTATCGTGTTTTCATCAAGTCGAAACCCCATATCTACTTCTACAGGGCTCGTTGTGTCAAATTGACCTCCCACTTGATAAAAAGCTGCATGAGCATAACGGTTGGAGACAAAAGGTTCATCAACGATGGCATGAGGTTCCACTTCGATATTCATTAAAATATCTAAATCATTATCTTGGTCAAGATCAACTAAAGCCCCGTTGTAGACAGAAATACTTGTATATTTGGGATAGGTAGCCGGATCAAATCCTGCAGGATGGCGAGCTATACAGGTTTCATCGCAGGCAATAACTAATGGCCTAGGCCAAGAATGACCCGCGCCAGTGCCAAATAAAAAAAACTCGGGCACTTGATCACCATCGATATCACCATAAGTTGCAAACTCTGCTGTCATATCGACTAAATTCAGCTCCGATTGATTTTCTATGGCTGATGTTTCCTTAACTAACCCTGCTTTGCTGCCTAAATATAAATTGGTTCCACTTATTGGTGGGTCATCAGCTGGATATGCTTGGCCTTTATGTGATGCTCCAGCAACCAGGAGGTCGTCGAAGCCATCATTATTGATATCCGCTACCACTGTATCGCGTCCACCTAGAGAATTATTATCTACCTCTGCCGCTTCTGGGGCTTTACTATCTTCAGACCCATAGACTGCGATAACACTCGAGGGGTGACTGCAAAGTGCCGATGATCTATTCGTAAAGTTTTCGTCAACCGTAAATAGGAGGTCTTGGTAACCATCTCCATTAAAATCGCCAAATTCGTGACTTTCCATAGATAACTGATGCGGGCATCCTTCAATACGGTTATATGGCAAGCGCGAAATGAGCTTAAATGGTGCTAAATCAAATAATGAGCGTGCAGAGAGTGCGTCTACGTTCCATGGCTCCTCTAGACTATCAACAAGATCATTGGGTTCTCTAAGTAAGGATAAGTTTAAACCGTCTCTTGTGGCGAGCTCTAAAGATGTAGCGAATTTTGACTTATCGACACCAAAAAGCTGCTCGAATGCCTCATCCCAACTTGAGCTCAAACTATACTGTTCATAAAAGTCGATAAAGACGGCCTTCATCCCATGGTCATGAACTAGCTGCATAATCCCGGAGATGCTGATATCTTTATAATTAGCCTCTGTCACATCTAAAGGCGCTTGATCTATAACCCGCCCTGCGATCTCAGATGTAATTCTGCTATGGAATTCGCCAAAGGGCTCTCCTAGGAACATACTCGCCACTAATGTTTTTGTTAGATATTCTTCTTGCCCATCAGTCCACCATTTAGGGATAGGCTTAGCTGACCGAACTTGGCGGCTCAAAAATTGCTTAAAAAAGGCGCGAAAAGCAAGTATTGATAGGTTGTTGTTATTGGCATCAGATTCATCCAAAAATATGACTTGTTTAATTGTATTATCTACAGAAAGTTCTAGAGATCGGTATCCCGTGTTTTCGTCACTAAAGGGTTCAAGGTTCGAAATAAGATTGAGAATCTCGGTAGATGAACAGTCATCCGCCTGAAGCTCACATGCAGCAATTGATGCGACATCAGTAATCGACTCCGTTCTTTTTACGACCGTCAGGTATGTCTGTGTATTGCCCAAGACAGACTCCAAGCTAGCAAAGCGGCGGTTATATATCACCATCTGCTTATCACTAATACTATTTTGATGGAGCTCCACCGCACCATTCAGGAAAGGTTTTAGTCGCTGGTCGTCAGCCGACCCGGAATTTGGTAAGGCAACCAGCAATACCAAAAATATTGTTGCTATTAAATTAATATACCAACACTTTAAGCTCATACTAACCTCCTAAACGCCTGACTTTAAAACTACGACCCTTAAGTTTGCCTTTACTAAGTTTATTAAACGCAGTGTTGCCATGTTCTCGGGCGACAGCAACATAGGCCCACTGATCACCCACCTGTAGTCTACCTGTTTCTGTGCTTGGAATACCATCAATACCAGTTAAGGCACCTACGATATCCCCTGCCCTATGCTTCTGCTTTTTGCCTCCACCGATTTGATAGTCCCTACTTCGTTGTTAATGAAAATGGTGGATTTTTTAAGGACACGCGCAAGTTTAATCGAGCATTGAAAAAAGCGCATGAAAGAAAACAACTATCCTCTCTCATAGCTTTCCATTCAGTCCGTTAGTGGACCGAGATGAAAAAGGCGCAGAAAACAGCATACTGTCCAAAAGACCCCACCAACGGCAACCTTGATATAATGAAAGATTGAATTTCTAGCGCTAAGCTCAGCTGTCTCAAAAAATGCGGGCGTGTTCTTTTCAAACAAAAAATGCCCGGCCCATGATAGACAAAACGTTACTGCAATTATGGCTAAACCCAATAGTGGCTTGAAAACCAGTATTATCGTTCCCGCAATGGCGAGGGAGTGAGCTAAATGATGAATAGAGCGATTTATAGAGTTCTGGTGCGCCGCCTCATAGTAGTCATAGAATTGTTTTGACCCAAATTGCATTTTTATCCCTCTACTAGCTTCTTTTCAACGTCTGTAAAGTAACCGCTACTTCCAAACACCATCACATTTTTAGTCCTATCTAATTTGAACTGAAACTTCTCCAGTTTGTAATTTTCTTTTTCCCCTTCGAGGGTTATGCCCGAACTATTAGTCATCTGGCAACAATAAACGTCCCCCCAATCAGAAAAGCTAAAGGGGCTTATCAGTAATAGGGTAATTAGTAGTTTCTGCATTCGCTCTGCTCCAGTAATCTTTTTACAAGCGAAAGATACTTCCCTTTCAGCACTCCTTGAGTATACAGCGAGATATAGAATAATAAACTTAGATCAATCCCAAGAACCTCTCACCTCGATCTAGCCCTGATTTTACTGGATGGGCTATTCAGCGATGATTGAGTCGTCAACGCATAGCTATTAAAATGATTGTGCGCATACAAGAGTCTAGAAGCAATTTAAAATCCCACTATGCTAACCGACGTGTTAAATTATTATTTTTACACCATGAAAACAGGAAAAAGCCATGAAAAGAATCATTATTACTTTACTTATACTGTTGGCCCCAATGTCTTTTGCTGGTCATCATGATGCTACCGAAAATCAGATTATCTTTACTATTAATGCGAATATTGTTGAGGGCAAAGCTGATTCCTTTAAAGCTCTTCTCAAGGAAATGGTTCCAGCGATTAAAGCCTCGGAGCCTGAAACCACTAGGTATCAATACTTCATGAGCCCAGATAACAAAAAGCTCACCTTGATTGAAGTTTATCCCAACAATGAGGCGGCCCTTTTCCATATGGCTGCTTTCGCTGTCAGTCCGTTTGGTGAGGAATTCCTGGCTTCTATAAGTATTACCTCGTTTGTGATTGCAGGGAATGCAAGTCCTGAACTGATGAAATCTGTAGAACCATTCACGTCGGACAACAGACCCCCAGTTCAAGGCTTTATACGTTAGGAGGTGCCCTGATCTAGCCCTGATTTGACTGGATGGATTATTTAATTATGATTAAACGCATTAACTAAAACTATTAACCGGAGTAAATTATGAAAAAGACAATTTTGATAGTGAGCCTATTCCTAGCTGCCGTAAGTTCAAATGCATTGGGAGATGGTCATCTAGCTGAAGAACAGGGTAAAGGTGCCTTTACTACACTAATGGTATCCGCT
>Ga0209815_1002247_pt1 | contig 11937 bp, 9 predicted proteins | sample CoawatmetaG00DNA_FD_187507 | JGI IMG/M metagenome (GOLD analysis project Ga0209815, IMG submission 187507) | Marine microbial communities from the West Antarctic Peninsula - Coastal water metaG002-DNA (SPAdes) (version 2) | ecosystem: Environmental > Aquatic > Marine > Coastal ...
GACCAGCAAGACGCGTCCCAAGCCGAAGTCAGCATGGACGACCAAGCCGACACCGAGATGGGCGAAGAAACCAAATTGCCAGATGGCGAGGCACCGATTGAGCCGCCTGCGCCAATGCCTGTGTCGGATGCTGACCCAAATTACCGTGTGTTTTCAACAGACTTTGACGAAGAAATCCGCGCCGAAGATTTGGCTGAAGCAGTGGAGCTTGAACGCCTACGCGCCTATCTCGATCAGCAGTTGGAACCGCTTAAAGGCGCCGTGTCCCGTTTGGCCAACAAGCTGCAACGCCGCCTGCAAGCCCAACAAAACCGGTCGTGGGAATTCGACCTTGAAGAAGGCATTCTTGATTCTGGCCGTTTGGCCCGTGTTGTTGCATCACCGACAACGCCGCTGTCATTTAAGCGCGAGAAAGACACTGACTTTCGCGATACGGTTGTGACGTTGCTGCTTGATAATTCGGGATCCATGCGTGGCCGCCCGATTTCTATCGCTGCAATCTGCGCGGATGTCATGGCCCGCACGCTTGAACGCTGCGCTGTGAAAGTCGAGATTTTGGGCTTTACCACCAAAGCGTGGAAAGGCGGCCAAAGCCGTGAAAAATGGCTGGCTGATGGGCGCGAGATCACACCCGGCCGTCTAAACGATCTGCGCCACATCATCTATAAATCCGCTGACGCCCCTTGGCGCCGGACTCGCAACAACCTTGGCTTGATGATGAAAGAAGGTCTGTTAAAGGAAAACATCGACGGAGAGGCGCTTGAATGGGCGTACCGCCGCGTTGTGAACCGTCAAGAGCAACGCAAGGTTCTGATGGTTATTTCCGATGGCGCGCCAGTTGATGACAGTACGTTGTCGGTCAATCCCGCTAACTACTTGGAAAAACATCTGCGCGACGTAATTGCCATGGTCGAGAAACGCAAAGCAGTTGAACTGGTCGCAATCGGGATTGGCCACGACGTGACGCGGTATTACGACCGTGCTGTCACGATCACTGATGTGGAACAATTGGCCGGCGCAATGACAGAACAGCTTGCCAGTTTGTTCGACGACGATCCACGCAAACGCGCCCGCGTTTTGGGCATGAAAAACGTCGGATAACGGCCCATTCCCTTGGGGAACTAGTGCCTCTGGCAAACGTGATTTTGGCCAACACAATAAGGGAGCCGTGTGCAATGTTTCAGACTTTTGAAAGCAGCTCATCGCCGCATCAGGGCCCACCACGGCTGAGAGCATTACGGGCGGCAATGGCAAAACATGGCGTGGATGCGTTTTTCGTGCCGCGTGCGGATGCACATCAAGGCGAATATGTCGCCCCGCGCGATGCTCGTTTGGCATGGTTAACTGGGTTTACCGGATCAGCCGGATTTTGCATCGCGACCGCTGATGATGCAGGCGTGTTCATTGACGGACGCTACCGCGTTCAAGTCCGCGATCAGATCGCCGCTGATTTCACCCCCGTACATTGGCCCGAAACATCCGCCGCGCAGTGGATCGCAGCCAACCTCCAAACAGGCGCAAAAATCGGCTTTGATCCATGGCTGCACACAGTTCAGGACATCGATGACCTAACTGCGGCATTGGACGCCATGAAAATGTGCCCGACACCCAACCTAATCGACGAAATTTGGGACGATCAATCAAGCCCCCCAATGGCCGCATTCTTTGCCCAAGATCTCAGCCTGACAGGCGAAGACAGCCCGACTTGGCAGCGCGCTGAATGCCGATACAGCCGTGATTACCCTTCCCGATAGCATCGCGTGGCTTTTGAACATCCGCGGCGCGGATATTGAGCGAAACCCTGTTCCACAAGCGTTTGCGTTTTTGCATAAATCCGGTGCAGTTGATCTGTTTGCAGGCGCGACCAAGGCTGACGCCATCGCGGACCACCTCGGTACGGATGTAACGGTAAATGATATTGCAGAGTTCACCGCTGCAGTTGCCAGATTGACAGGCACCGTGCAGATTGATCCCAAGTCGGCCCCACAAGCCGTGGGCAACGCGTTAACCGCGACCGTCGCACACGCGCCCGATCCTTGCCTGTTGCCAAAAGCGATCAAAACCGAAGTTGAAATCGCAGGCGCACGTGCCGCCGCGCAGCGCGACGGTGTGGCGATGGTGCGGTTTTTGGCTTGGCTTGATGAGCAGGCCCCAAAAGGTCAGTTGACCGAGATCGATGTCGTCAAAAAATTGGAAACATTCCGGCGCGAGACCAATGCCCTGCGTGACATCAGTTTCGAGACGATTTGCGGCGCGGGTGCCCACGGCGCAATCGTCCATTACCGCGTGACCGAAGACACAAACGCGCCCGTCAAAACTGGCGAGCTGTTGTTGGTCGACAGCGGTGGTCAATACGTCGATGGCACAACCGACATCACCCGCACGATCATCGTGGGCGAACCGACCGACGAACATCGCATGTGTTACACTCGCGTTCTGCAAGGCATGATCGCATTGTCGCGCGCGCAGTTTCCCAAAGGGGTCGGCGGTCAACATCTTGATGCGCTGGCACGGTTCCCGCTTTGGTCGGCAGGCATGGACTATGATCATGGCACCGGCCACGGAATCGGTAGTTACCTCAGCGTACATGAAGGTCCGCAGGGGATTTCGCGCCGCTCCACTGTCCCGCTTGAGGTTGGGATGATCGTCAGCAATGAACCGGGATATTACCGCGACGGGGCGTTTGGGATCCGCATTGAAAACCTGATCACTGTGGTTCCTGTCCCCAAAGGGATCGACGACCGCGACATGCTGGCGTTCGAGACCTTGACACTTGTGCCGCTTGATCGGCGCTTGATCGACCTGTCGTTAATCTGCCGCACCGAACAGGACTGGATTGATCAGTATCATCGCGATACAGTCTCTCTTCTTGGGTCGCATGTCGACGGGGTTACCGCCGATTGGCTTGTGTCCGCCTGCGCCCCATTGTGACCCATAAAGGAATGACACCATGACAGATGATATCAAAATTCGCCCCGCTGATGGGACATGGGTTGTTCGGGCTGCTGGGGCAGTGTTGGGCGAAAGCCGCAATGCGATGGAATTGATCGAAGGGAATTATCCGCCCGTCGTCTATTTCCCACGTGGTGACATCGCGATGGCATTCTTGGACCCGTCCGAGACAACATCATCATGCCCGCACAAAGGCACAGCCAGCTATTATTCGATCATCGCCAAAAGCGGCGAGATGAAAGACGCGGCTTGGTCATATGAGGGCCCACAAGAGTCCGTCGCACAGATCAAAGATTATCTGGCGTTCTTTCCAGGCAAGGCGGCGGTTGAACAGCTTTAAGAATGTTCTTCGCGGGCTGTTTCGGCCAGCGCTGTGTTCATCTTGCGTAATGCATCGACCTGAAACAGCGCGCCCCATAACTCGGGCGGGCTTTCATCACTGCCAAGGCTGACCACTGGAATAAAACCGTGATTGCCCTGCTCAAACATGGGCATGGCTTGTTCCAACGTGGCATTGCCGTCGATATATACCCCTTCGCCAATCAGTTCCCAACAGGCGTCTTCGGGGGCTGCGCGTTTGGCATCCATCGGACGCATAATCGTGGCGACGCGGAATGTGGCAAGCAAGTATGCCTGCGGGCCAGCCGCCAAATGCACATTGCGACGTTCCAACTGGGTTAAGAAAAATGACCGATCCACCAATGATGACGCCAGTGCGGTCGACAAAGACACCGACACCATCACGGCCATTGCGGTCTGCCAGTCACCCGTCAATTCAAACACGATCAGCGTCGTGGAAATTGGCGCGCCCAAAACGGCTGCAGCAACGGCTCCCATGCCTGCCAACGCATAAATCGTGCCTTCGCCCGACACGTTTGGCAAGATGCTGGTGGCAATCATGCCAAACGCCAGCCCCGTTAGCGCGCCCACCATCAAAGACGGTGAAAATACACCGCCGCCCATGCGCCCACCGATGGTGATCGCAACCGCCACCACCTTGAGCATCGCAAACACAATTGCCTCGTGCAGGACCAACTGCCCGGTCAGTGCTGCAGAGGTGGTCTCGTACCCGACCCCGATGATATGTGGCCAAAAGATAGCAAGCCCGCCCAACATCGCACCCGCAACCATAGGGCGCAGATAACGTGGCAATCCAATGGCAGCTTGCAGGCCCGTGGCCATATCTTCGGCCCAGAAAATCGCGCGCATGAGGACAACAGCGACCAACCCACAAACTAATCCAAGGATCAGGAACGCGGGCAATTCGACATAGAACGCCAGCGCATTTTGCACCGGCAGGACAAATTCGGTCACTTCACCAAATGCCAAACGGTTGATCACTGTGCCTGCTACGGATGCAATCACGATGGGCGCAAACGCATGCACCGCAAAATGGCGAAGCACAACTTCAAGCGCGAACAACGCGCCAGCCAGCGGGGCGTTAAAGCTGGCGGAAACACCCGCGGCAACAGCGCAGCCCAGCAAGTCACGCCCTGTAATGCCGTTTGCGCCCAACCAGCGGTTCACCAATGTCGACAAGACAGCGGCCAAATGCACGACGGGACCTTCTCGGCCAGACGACCCACCGGTGGACAGCGTAATCAGACTGGCAACAGCCGAGGCGATTCCTTGGCGCACTGTGACGCGGCCTTCGTTCAGCGCGGCCCCTTCGATCACATCACTGACCGATCGGACACGCCCGTCATCAGTGAACCAATGCAGGATCAGCCCAACAAGCAAACCGCCACAAATCGGCAACAGCAAAATCTGATACCATGCCAAGTCGGCCACGAAGCTATGCAAATTGGCAGTATCATCTGTGCCATACAGCGTACCTTGTAACCAATTGATCCCAAACCGAAAAAACAATGCAGCAAAGCCCGCAGCGATCCCAATAGCCAGCGCAATGAACCAGAACTGCAACTGGGATGGACCGCGTGATTTCATAATGGCAAATGCGTCAGTACACCCACGACGCAAATCATGCGCCCCTTGTCCAATCAATGCCCGAAACGGCCCTGACATAGCTGCCCCACCTCTGGTCTTGGCAATCGGCGCCCGCTAAGGTTCCGGCCATGAGTATTTCATCTGCAATAGATGCGTTGTCATCCCTTCTAGGGGATCGGCTCTCGCGGTCCAAGTCTGATTTGGACATTCATGGGCGATCGGAAACCCACTTTGCCCATATGCCGCCCGATGCCGTGGCCTATCCGACGTCGACCGCCGAGGTCGCAGAGGTAGTTAAAGCCTGTGCAGTCCATAATTGCCCTGTAATCCCATGGGGGACTGGCACGTCTTTGGAAGGGCACAGCCTCGCTTTGCGTGGTGGGGTCACCGTCGATCTTGGCCGGATGGATGCAGTCTTAACGATCAATGCCGCTGACATGGACGCCACAGTACAACCGGGTGTAACGCGCGAGGCGCTCAACACGCATTTGCGCGATACTGGCTTATTCTTTCCCATCGATCCGGGCGCCAATGCATCGCTTGGCGGTATGACCGCTACCCGTGCATCCGGCACGACCGCTGTGCGCTACGGAACGATGCGCGACAATGTAATGGGGCTGACAGTTGTGCTGGCTGATGGGCGGGTGATCCGGACAGGAACCCGCGCACGCAAATCATCGGCGGGGTATGACCTGACCGGATTGTTCGTAGGATCAGAAGGAACGCTAGGGATCATCACAGAAATCACGCTGCGCCTTCATGGCCAACCGCAAGCGATATCATCCGCAATCTGTGGATTTGATACCGTCGCAGGGGCCGTTGACGCAGTAATCACATCGATTCAAATGGGTATCCAAGTCGCGCGCGTCGAACTTGTTGACACAGCCAGCGCGCTTGCGGTCAACGCCTACTCAGGCGCTGATTTTCCTGCATGTCCGCATTTGTTGTTGGAATTCCACGGATCAGACACAGCCGTGACCGAAGACGCCGCAACCTTTGGCGAAATCGCAGCAGATCACGGTGGTCATGGGTTTGAGTGGTCATCCAAGACCGAGGACCGCAACCGCCTATGGAAAATGCGGCACGATGCCTATTATGCCATTCTTGCGTCGCGCAAAGGGGCGACAGCAATCGTCACCGACGTCTGCGTCCCCATCTCGCGCTTGGCGGGCGCATTATTGGAAACCCAGACCGACATCGCGCAATCCGGTATAACCGGACCAATTCTAGGCCACGTCGGCGATGGAAACTTTCATGCGATCCTATTGATCGATCCTACAAGCCCGTCTGAAATGGTCACCGCCAAAGCGCTCGCCGCGCGTATGTCCGAACGCGCCCTTGCGATGGGTGGTACGATCACTGGCGAACATGGGGTCGGCATGGGGAAACTGGACTATATGCAGGCCGAACACGGCGAGGCTTGGGCGGTGATGGGGGTTATTAAGGCGGCACTTGATCCAAACGGAATCATGAATCCCGGCAAGCTTGTACCGCCGACTAATTAGGACATTAACGCGCGGGCAGCCTCGCGGGCGGCGTCGGTGATCGTGTCACCAGACAACATGCGCGCAATCTCATCAACACGGGCGTCAGCATCCAACGGCACGACCGTTGAAATAGTCCGATCCTTGGTCTGGTGTTTTTCAACGCGCCAGTGATGACCACCAAGGGCGGCCACCTGCGGCGAATGCGTCACAACCAAAATCTGGCCTTGGGCCGCAAGCTCCGCCAAACGACGACCCACTGCATCAGCAGTCGCACCACCAACACCGCGGTCAATCTCGTCAAAGATCATCGTCAAACCAGCATCCGTCGCCGTCAAGCAGACCTTAAGCGCAAGTAAGAACCGCGACAGCTCTCCTCCAGATGCAATCTTATTGATCGGTCCAGCAGGCGCGCCTGGATTGGTGGCCACAGTGAATGATACGTCATCACGACCATCGGGCCCCGCATCCGTATCTGTGACTTCGGTGACAAACACCGCTCGCTCCATTTTCAATGGCGCAAGCTCGGCGGCCATCGCCTTGTCCAACGCTTTTGCAGCCTTCACACGTTTAGCACGCAAACGGTCAGCACCAGCGTCATAGGCAGCTTGGGCTGTCTGAAGATCACCCTCCAAGGACATCAAATCATTGGCACTTCCGTCTAAAATTGCCAAGCGGCCACGCAAGCCATTGGCAAAATTCCCAAGCTCGTCAGGGGTTACACTGTGTTTGCGGGCCAAGCCGCGAATAGCAAAAAGTCGCTCTTCGACATCTTCTAACTCGGACGGATTAAACGACAAATGGTCTAAGCAACGGGCAACGCCCTGTCCGGCCTCATCGAGCGCCAATGCAGCACGTTCAAGCGCGGCAAGCGGTTCATCCAACACCCCGTCAGCCTTGTCCGTCACACCACCCAACCAGCGGGTTGCATCCGATACCATACCATCAGCGCCGTGCAGGCCAATTGCCTCGGACGCTTTGATAATATCCGCGCGAATTTTCTCGGCGGCCTGCATCATGCGACGGCGGGTATCCAAAGTGGCCTCTTCGCCCGGCTCTGGCATCAGTTTGTCGAGCTCTTCGACAGCGTGCCGCAGATAGTCTTCTTCAGCGCGCGCCTCAGCGATACGAGCCTCCGCAGCCATCAACGCCTTGCGCGCAACCGACAACGCACGCCATGACACGCGGGACTTAGCAATATCAGGGGAAAGTGTGGCGAATTCATCCAACATATCACGGTGGCCGCGCGGGTTCAGTAGCCCGCGATCATCGTGCTGACCGTGCAATTCGACCAACGTCTCGGACAATTTCCGCAGCACATCACCGCTCACACGGCGGTCATTGATCCATGCGGTTTTGCGACCATCACGGGTGTTGATGCGGCGCAGAATAACCTCGCCGTCCTCAATCTCGATGCCTGCCTCGTCCAACACTGCCCTGCCCGCATGCTTGGCAGGCAAATCAAACGCAGCCGTGACTTCACCCTGTTCAGCGCCAGCACGAACCAGTTCGGCACGGCCCCGCCAGCCAAGGACAAAGCCAAGACTATCAAGCAAAATAGATTTACCCGCACCAGTTTCACCGGTCAGCACATTTAGTCCGGGCTGGAACGACAGTTCCAACCGGTCAATGATTAGCATATCGCGAATATCTATATGGCGGAGCATGTCTGCGTAGGATGGGTTTTAACCCATCCCCCTATCAAAGCCATTCGCCACGAATAACCTGGCGGTATACCGACGACAGCCAACTATCACCGGCAGTCGACATGATTAGCCCCTGCCCTATCAGCAAAGCAAAGCTATCTTGATACCATTCAGTCGATTGATAATTATGACCCAAAATGGCGCCCGCCGTCTGGGCTTCATCCGTCAGCCCAAGCGACAAATAGCTTTCGACCAATCTGTGTAACGCTTCTGCGGTATGTGATGTCGTCTGGAAGTCCTCAACCACAATCCGGAACCTGTTCGCAGCAGCAGCATAATGTTTGCGCTTTAGGTAATAGCGCCCAATTTCCATTTCCTTGCCCGCAAGGTGGTCAAAGGCCAAATCAAATTTCAAGATCGAAGATCGCGCGTATTCCGTATCCGGATAGACCTCGATCACAGTGCGCAAGGCCTGCAACGCTTGGAACGTTAACCCCTGATCGCGGCCAATTTCATCAACTTGATCATAATAGGATAATGCCAACAAATACTGCGCATAAGCAGCGTCCTCGGACGCCGGATAAAAATCCACATATCGTAGGGCTGATGCTCGGCTATTTGGATAATCGCCGTCCTTATGAAAGGCGAAGGCCTGCATAATTAGCGCACGCTTGGCGAAATCTGAATAAGGATACAGACGCTCAATCTCGCCGAAATAGATTGCGGCGTCATCAGGTTGACCGCGCTCAAGCTCGTATTCGCCGCGCTCAAATATTTCGGCTGCAGTGTATTCTTCCAACGCGCCTATGCGCGAAGGGTCAAACGCCCCACATGACATCAGTAAAACAAGGGCAGACACGCCACCCAATGTGCGTCCAGCACGTCCGATCTGAAACTTGGCTTTTGACATCAACCGCCCCTGCACTTCAAACGTCGCTCTGGGGTCTGTCCCGCAGGCGTCTTGCGCATTGGTCTAGCATAGAAAAATCAGGTGCAAAATGCCTTTTGCGCACTTGCGCGAAACTCCGATCACGCAACAGCGAAAAGATCGGCTTTACTAACGCCCACACCAGGCAAACGGGCGGCGATTTTCGCGTCACAACGCGTCATGCGCCACGCATCTGGCTGCGCAAAAAGCGCCTGCAACAAACGGTTTGTCATCGCGTGGCCAGCACGTACACCAGTATAACGGCCAAGGATCGGCGCGCCCGCCGTATACAAATCACCCAATGCATCCAACATCTTATGGCGCACGGCCTCGTCTGAGTGGCGCAAACCACCCGGGCTTAGTACCTGATCACCATCAACAACGACCGCGTTTTCCAATGTTCCGCCCAAGGCGAGACCATTGGCCCGCATTGCATCAACGTCCGATGATCTGCAGAATGTGCGGCTGTCACACAATTCGCGCACAAATGCACCATTTGCCATATTCAATGTCTTGGCCTGACGCCCGATTGCAGCATCGGTGAAATCAATATCAAAATCTATCTGTAGACTTGTGGCCGGTGACAGCATCGCCATCGCAGGCCCATCTTCAACAATTACGTTAGACAGAATTTCAATCGCATACAGCGGAGCAGAAAGACGGGTCAGGCCCGCGCCAACGATACCGCGTACAAACGCGGCTGCACTGCCATCCATGATCGGGACTTCGGGACCATCAATATCAACGATCACATTGTGCACACCCGTGCCAGCCAAAGCGGCCATCAAGTGTTCGACCGTCGATACAGTCACGCCAGCAGAATTAGTCAGACGCGTATTCAAAGGTGAAACAGCGACATTATCCCAAACGGCTGTAAGCGCGTTGTCTCCAGCAATGTCCACACGGCGAAAAACAATGCCATTATTCGCAGGCGCAGGCCGCAACACAAGCATCACTGGGGCGCCGTTGTGAAGGCCGACCCCTGAAAATGTGACATTTGACTTCAGCGTAGTTTGCAAGCGGGTAACCTTAACAGATGATTCATCTTTGTTGGGCCCTAACTAAGTGTGCCACGCGCAACGCTCAACTCACACTTTGCAACGGTCTGAAACATCCGCAAAATACTTCGGCAGTCCATTGTTCATAAACGAAAAAAGCCGCCCACATGGGGCGGCTTTGATCTTATGGCGGCGCGTTGGGCTTAGCTTAGTTCGCCTGACGACGCAGGAAAGCAGGAATTTCGATCCGCTCTTGCTCTGGATCAGCCTCTGCAGCTGGCTCATCATAGATCGGTGTGACCAGTGGCTGTTCACGCTGTGGCTGTGCCTCTGCAGCTGACCCTGTCATGCGATTTATAAGGCTATTTATGCCAAACCGTGGACGTTCACCTTCTGCAACAGCAGGTGCTGCAGGTGCCGCTTGGTAACCAGGTGCCTTCGACACCGCAGCCTGCAAACGGGCCATTGCTTCTGGTGATGGAACGCCCGCCGCAGGCGCACGTGGTGCAACAAACGCTTCAGGTGCTTCCAGAACCGGTTCGGCGCGTGGCGTGTACGCAGGCGGTGGCAGATCGTCTGCTTCAGCCAAAGCTGCGTGAATATCCGCAAAGTCATCTTCGACTGGCTCAACCTGACGGGCGTCATCAAGACCTTCAAACAATGTCTGGGCCGCAGGCGCAGGCGCGGCATATTGCGCAGCAACCGGTGCCGCAGCAACAGGCGCAGCAATCGGTGCTGCAACTGGTGTGACTTCGGCCTCAGGCTGAAACTGTGGCTTAAGCGGTGCAGCCATAGAACGACGCGGCAACGGCAAATCTTCTGCGCGGATCGCGGCATCGATACCAGTAGCAACAACAGAAACGCGCATTTTGCCGTCCATGCTTGTATCCAGCGTGGACCCCACAATGATGTTGGCTTCTGGGTCAACTTTTTCACGGATTTTGTTGGCTGCTTCGTCGAGTTCGAACAATGTCAGGTCGTAGCCACCTGTGATGTTGATCAACACGCCGCGCGCGCCTTCAAGCGAAATTTCGTCGAGCAATGGGTTTGCGATGGCTTTTTCCGCAGCTTGAACAGCGCGGTTTTCGCCTTCGGCTTCGCCTGTGCCCATCATCGCCTTGCCCATTTCGTCCATAACGGCGCGAACATCGGCAAAGTCGAGGTTGATCAGGCCTGGGCGGACCATCAGGTCAGTCACGCCTTTAACACCTTGATACAGCACATCATCAGCCAGCTGGAATGCTTCCGTGAATGTGGTGTTTTCGTTGGCCAGACGGAATAGGTTCTGGTTTGGAATAATGATTAGCGTATCAACGACCTTTTGCAGGGCCTCGATACCTTCATCCGCTTGCTTCATGCGCTTGCCGCCCTCAAACTGGAACGGCTTGGTCACAACACCAACGGTCAGAACGCCAAGCTCACGCGCAGCCTGTGCAATAATCGGCGCAGCACCAGTCCCAGTACCCCCGCCCATTCCGGCAGTGATAAAGCACATGTGCGCACCAGCAAGGTGGTCGACAATCTGCTCAATGCTTTCTTCAGCAGCAGCAGCGCCAACAGTTGCGCGTGCACCAGCACCCAAACCTTCTGTTACCTTTACACCCATTTGGATGCGGGCACCGGCCTTGGCATGCTGCAGCGCTTGCGCGTCAGTGTTGGCAACGACGAATTCGACCCCGTCCAACTCTTTTTCGATCATGTTATTGACGGCGTTGCCGCCTGCGCCACCGACACCAAATACGGTGATACGTGGTTTCAATTCTTCCTGACCGGGAATGGAGAGGTTCAATGTCATTGCTCTGTCCGCCTGTTTTTTTGGGCCCGTCCCACCGGGGCTTTTTCTCGAAATTAGATCAACAATAGACCCATCATCCTTGCGGGTCACGTAAAAACCGCAAAATCAACACCAAATATAGTGATATTTCGCGACTTTTACGCCGGATTTGGGCTCATCGGCAACATCTTGCGCATTACCAGTTGTC
>Ga0209815_1002250_pt1 | contig 11935 bp, 6 predicted proteins | sample CoawatmetaG00DNA_FD_187507 | JGI IMG/M metagenome (GOLD analysis project Ga0209815, IMG submission 187507) | Marine microbial communities from the West Antarctic Peninsula - Coastal water metaG002-DNA (SPAdes) (version 2) | ecosystem: Environmental > Aquatic > Marine > Coastal ...
AGGTCAATGGTAATGCAATATTTGGATCAAAAGTATTGCGCATTTGCATCGTAGAGAGCTGGCGCTTTAATTCCGTCCTCATACTCACCTTTGATGGCAAATAATAAAAATTAAAATCACGAATCAACGACAGTTGTTTGTTGCTGATTTTATTTTTAAACGGTGCAATGTTTTTGGGTTTCGTTTGATAACTATAATTAACAGAAGCAGTATGCATGACCCTATGGTCCTGTACAATATTGATGTTTCTTCGATCACTTTCAGTAAAAGCGTACGAAGTATTGAAGTTACTAATCGCTAAAGGCGAATTGCCCCAATCAAAAGAGCGCTCCTTAGCAGTTTTTTTAGCCTTTGTACCCTCTGATTTCGGGTTTGGTGGTTCGTTAGGCATTCGTGGAGCACCTCGAGCACCTGTAGATTTTTCCTTCCTTACATTAGTAAAGTTGATACTTTTAAGCTTTTGGTATTCCTGTCCGGCATAACGCAAACTATCACGCTCTTTATCTGTATCTACTGCCGAAAGTGCTTGTTTAAATTCGATATCAGGATCCAGCGGATTGAATTGGGGAGATTTAAAGCTTTCATTAAAACTGAAGAACATTGGAAACTTAATACCCGCTTCTTTTGGTAAGAGTTTGTCTAGATTGATGTTAGATTGGATACCATAAGATCGTTCAGAATATTTATTCCTTTCATTTACGGTTTGATCAATAGAACCAAACCCTATGGTGCTAAGCATACCGGTAAGGTTAACATTTGCAACATCAGCAAGTTTAGCGCTAGCCGTTGCCGTAGCAGCCCATCCCCCGGTATTATCAAAGTCACTCAAGCGTAACTCATTTACCCAGATTTCCGCACATTTAGCCTGTCCATCGTCATTATCAACAGCGGTACGCTTTTTGGGATTTCGAACTCCTACAAGTAATGTTCTTATGTTACCCAGGTTAGGCGATCCAACTACGCTGAGTCGCCTTCCTTCTGGTGTAGTGACCGTATATTTATTAACCAGACTCAAGGTGGGGTCCGTTTCCATGGCCGCATTCCGTGTCAACTTTAAGGTTTTCAGATCCTCAAAAGCCACATCAATATTATTGTCTTGTGGCCAAATATCTTCCGGTAGCAACTCGCCCCACGGGGTTACTTTTAACGGCACTTCGTATTCATAATAATTCCCGATATAGTCGGAACCTAATCGGACAAATATGGACAAATCGCCATCTTGTAAATCTTCAAAGTCACCACTCGCCTCAGCGTGGACAAACATTCTTAAGCGCTTGTACATTCTCATGTCAAAGTTGAAATTCCTGAATACAGCTCTAGCATCGCCATCCCTTAAGCCACAAATTTCAAGAGACATACTTTGTTCATTTTGCTGAACAATTTGAGTTCCTCCATAGACCAGTTGACGCTGGATGTCGGGCGGCAACACATAAGGAACTGGAGTTTTTCCACCATTCTCTTCTAAGTTAACCGCGTTCACATTAAAGGAGGTGTTGTCATTTTCATCAATGGGTACATTTTCACGTAGATCATCCAATGAAAACGGGAATCTTCTCCATTCACCTCTAACCAATTCTAAGCGTGCAAACCTCATGACGATAGGGTCGTCAAATTCCGTTAGGAACATTCTTAAAAAGCGAATAGAACGAAAATCAGTAATGCCCCCTACTTTTTTCTGCGGTTCAAATACAGGGATTTTAAATTGAATCCAACGGGTGGGTCTTGACATCCCGTTAGGCAAGTCGTGGCTCTGGGTTTCGTAAATGTCTGTGACAAAATTTCTTCCAACCTCAAGGTCCTCAGGACGCATTGATACACGATACTGGAAATAACTCTCCGTCTTACTTAGTGTTTGATCTCTATTGGCATCCTCCTTGTCCGGTACGTTAGTGGCAGATGCTGGAGAGCCGTTGATCGTTATCGTTGAGCTATTACCTTGAATACCATTGAAGTTTTTATATCGCTCCATTATATCGGCACCTTCATTGTCTAAACTGTCCCCTCTATAGAAAACAAAGTTATCTCCAGAGGGGTCATTAAACACATTTTGATACGCATTAGATCCGGAGCCTAGGGTGCTGCTGATTCTATTCAAATAGTTTGCGCCACCGCTTGGATTCCATACTCGTTCTTCGAAATCATTTAAGGCATCAAAACCTACATCTTGAAATTCTCTAGCACCTGATGCATTGTCGAAAAACTCTGTAATTGGCTGTATTTCGGATAAATACCCCCAAGAGGTAGTGTCCATAGAGCTTTTGTCTCCCGTTGCTGGGATTCCGTTCTCAAAACTTTGACGACCGTCCTTCAGTACATCCTCGCTGACGCTACCTAAATTAAAATATACATCACCACCATCTGGAGCATCTGGGTTGTCATAGAAAGGGTCCATCACCCAAAACTGTATGAACTCAATATTTTGCTCCTCAAAATTATTTATTTGCAACGGACGCATGATACCGGCCCATCTAGATCCAGGATCTTCCAATAAACCATTTGCGTTCATTCCTGAGCTTATTCCTGGCTCCCCTTCAACGTCAAAATTATACGGGCCTCTTTCGTTTGGATAATACGCCAAATCAAACATTGCCAGGTTTCTTGCCTCGTTTTGCTGCAAGCTGTAATTCGGGAAAACTTCTTTAATTAACACCTCGCGCATGCGCTGATCCGAAGTGATTTCTGGATCATTTCTGATATTATCAGGAACAGAACCACCTCCTGTAAAAAGTGATGGGTCTACAATATACCAAGCCAATTTCGCTCTATTGTAACCGTAAACCAAGTCGTTATTCAAGTTACTCTCCGGAAACATACCCGATTGATTACCGGGGGTAGATGCTAAATTCCATGAATTCAGACTGCGCAGATCAATGGTCGTTTGAGAACTTTCAAAATCGTCTAAATAAGTAGTTTCTGCACCGGTAATCTTGATTCCCTTTGGAGAGCCCGGAATAAGGTTCGCAAACTCTCCTTTAAACTGCAGCTGTGATTTTTCCTTTGTTTCAACAAAGGGCAGTGCATCCATTAAGCGAGTCAAATAAGGTGCTTCGGCATTGTAATTCGTATTCATTCCCCAAATGGTGTTGGAAATAGGCTCGTCTCCAATATTTACCTTTTGGGTTAATGGACGTTCGGTGAGGTGTAACCATGTCCCACCGATATTTAATTTGTCGTTTACTTTATGGTCTATTGTAGTGCCATAAAACGTTTTTGTCTGGACATTAAATAACGTATTATTTTCGAAATTCACCTTGATAGGTGAACCGGCGCTCATTACACCCTCGTTGATAATACGAACTCTTCCTAAGGAATAATCTACGGTATAATCTTGATTTTCAACCAATGTTCTACCGCCTGCGGTTACACTTACAGAACCTTTAGGAATATTAAACGCACCCAATGAGATTTCTGAACCTGAAGCACTTTTATATTGGCCCCTTAAGATATATTTATTGAGTTGTGTTTGTTCTTGCGCACGAAATCTCGTGCTATCATAAAGAGCTTGATAGACGTATTTTTCACGCGCTTTCTCTGTGTCCAATTTATCATAGAGGTTTTTTCCAAAAGGCTCTACCACGGGAAACATGATACGCCCACGTTGTTTGTCTATTGTAACACCTTGAACAAAATCGAAAATACCATCGGGATATGGATCATTGTTATTGTTTAGCCGGTCCAATTCCATTACACCAATCAGCAGTGTGTCACTTAAGTTTCCATTAGGTAAAAAAGGGATCGGAACGCCTGTTTCATCGTTCATGTATAGGATATCGAGATAGAAATCTTCTTTGTCCAATTGAAAAGCATTCAAGGAATAGATGTTTTTCATCATTAGATCCCACGTGGGAATCCGAACATCCAAGACCGTGCTTTTTAAGAGCTTCAGGATTAATGTGCTTGGCGGCGTTACTCCATCGTTAGAAAACTCCCCTACCTGATAGGTTCTCCCACCAGCAGTATATTGAAACGCTACGGCCAATACTTCATCTTGGTTCAGCGATTGGTTTAACGTAATGTATCCCAGCTGCGGATGTACTGTAAATTGATTCTGCTCTAGTTTTCTCGCATTCGCTAATTCGACATACTCGCGAGCCTCTAAAAAACCTGAAGTACTCAAGTCCTGATTCGCAGTGGAAATATCTCTTACTCCTGGGATGGACAATGCCAGGGCCAATGGGTCCAATTGGTTGTTCGCATTGTTCGGAAATCCCGCTATGTTAGCATTGCTTCCAGGAAATATCGAGATCCCCGAAAGCGGAGCCGTACTATTGCGATAGGCATATTCTTCATCCGCTCCTAAATCCATAAAAGCAACAATATTTCTCAAGTTTTGCGTTGCACTGCGCTCATTTGTCACCCATACCTCAACCTTTGATATTTGAACTGGAGAGGTTATCAAGGGTAGGTTTTCCAGATATTCAGCATAATGGTCGCGGAAGAACTGACTCAAGAAATAATGTCGGTTCGCTTCGTATTGATCTCCTTGAATTTTGAATTCAGTAGTTGTTCCACCACCTTGTACGTTAATGCTTTGACTTTGAGAGCGTTGTTCAGAAAACACGGTGGTTACCATTGTATTTCCAAACTGGAACTGTCCTTTTAACCCAAATAAACTTTGGGCACCTGTAATGAGCGAACTATTGATTGGCATATTGATGTTTCCCATCTCAAGACGCTTCACGATATCATCTTCCTCTCCTTCAAAATTCAATTTCATCTGGTTGTCAAAAGCAAAGGACGCTTCCGTATCATAATTGATACCTAAGTCTAACCTGTCCCCTATGGTTCCTTTGACATTCATTTGGATTCGTTGCCCAAAATCAAAAGCAAATGTTTTCTGATTTCTAACCGGAATACCTGGATTCTCTACATACTGATACCGACCACCAAAGCGGATTTCTGCCATTCCCTGAGGACGTATTTCAACTAAATCACTTCCAAATACCTTTCCTAATGCTTCATTTCCTGTTTGCAGTTGGGGCACAAGACCTGCGTCGTCTCTCGGGTTATCTCCACTGGCATTGAGTAAAGCACTCTTGGATCCAAAATAATCAGACTCTGCTTGGTCATACATGTACTGCCTATACTGGTCAGTGGTCCATACTTCTGGGATAGGCAACAAAACGTCACCAATTTTCTTGTAAACGAGATAGTTGCCTGAAATTGGATCAAAAATCACCTCTAAACTATAATTCGAAGGATCTGGAAAGGTCAGCGTACCTCCTGTTGAAGACGTATCCTGATCGGATGTATCCTGCGCAAATACGCTGCTAGAAAACAGTACTAGTGCAGCGATTAGTAAGTTGACGTATTTAGGGGTGCTTTTTAACATTTACAGCAACTGCAATGCATTACGAACCAGCTCCTCTGTGGAGGCCGAAGGATTTTGCTTCAATAATTTATTCAAAATGGTTTCCGCTTGTTTCGCCGACATGCCTAATGTCGTTAAAGCAGAATGCGCCTCCGAACGTGATGAGCCTCTAACGGAAATACCTGAAGCGTCCGCAATCATAGCTATTTTCCCAACTTTATCTTTAAGATCAATAACGATTCTTTGCGCAGTTTTAGCACCAATACCTTTGACTCCTTGCAGCGTGACAGAATCTTCACCTAGGATCGCTTGCTCCACTTCAGACGGCGATAACGAACTCAGAATAACTCGAGCAGTATTTGCGCCCACGCCACTAACACTAATTAAAAGTTCAAAGAGTGATTTTTCCCTTTTTGTTGAGAAACCAAAGAGCATTTGGGCGTCTTCACGAACCAGATGATAGGTAAAAAGCATACCCGAATTCTTAGGCTCAATATCCGCATAAGTGTTTAACGAAATCTGGACGTCATAACCCACGCCATTGCAGTCAACTACCACTTGAGTAGCGGTCTTAATTACAAAGTCTCCTTTAACGTAATATATCATTGATGTTCAATTTCAATCCTATTAAAACGAAGAACATCTTCATTTCTTATGCTTGTAACGTAAAAAAGCCGCGCAAATGCGCGGCTTTTTTAAAAACTAGGTCTTTAATGACTAACAACTAAACGCTTAAATGACGACCCATCGATGCTATACATATAGAATCCATTGCTGAGCTCATCAAGTCTTATTGTATTCTGTCCCGGCACTAAACTTATATTTTTCACTAAAGCACCAAGGCTGTTGTAGAGTAACATATCTGTATAATCAACAACCTCAACCATAACGTAATTATTAGCAGGGTTGGGGTAAACCACATCTTGGTTAACATGAAGCTCTACAGTCTCCATAGTAGGTCCTGCAGAGATTGTTACCCAAACACTTACAGAATCGCTTATATTCTTAGCGTCCCAAAACACATAACGAGTGCTGTCCGTGCATGATGAGCTCGTATTAGGAGAGTATACATGACCCGAGAAATCTGATTTTTGATCTCCAGCGTCAAACGTGATATAACCAATAGAACTATCTACAGCTGAGCCGTAGCAATAATCCCAACAGAAATAAGCACTGTCGAAAGCACAGTCAGGAACATTGTGTGCGCGACGCGCATAAACATCAATGGTTTCGGAGGAAACATTTTCTATTTTAATATAAAAACCGTAATCCGCAGCGCTGCTAGAGTTAACCTCTACCACGGTATCCATTTCGTAAACTGACAAGGATTGAGCACTCAAACTTGTAGAAGCAATAAGTATAAATGATGCAACAATTAACTTTTTCATAATCTGTAAATATTGTTGTGCGAAGATAACCATTGTAATTCATTTTAAGTAGTGTGTTTTCTCATGTGTTTTACCTAAATTGTAAATTGTAAATTTTTCCATAAAAACACAATTTCATGACCAAAATACTACTTTCTTTCATTGCTCTATTTGCTTCATCAGCGGCATTTGCTCAAGGACAGAGTACCATCTACTCTGAAAATTTCAATAATGGTATTCCAACAGGTTGGACTCAGCTAAATGCTGGATCTGACGGTGGTTTTCTTGCCGGTAGTTCTGCCAGTCTTGGGACAACATCATTTCCGATTTCAAATCCAGGTTCAAATATTGTTGCAACCAACGATGACGCATGTAATTGTACCAAAAATGATGAGTACTTAGTCACTGATACTATGGACCTAAGCAACTACTCCGTTTTACATGCTACATTTAAATCGTTTTTCTACGGGGGCACCTACAATAATGCTACAGAAGCAGCTGAATTTAAGTACACCACTAATGGCGGATCTAGTTGGACTTCGCTGGGAACAATCAACCCCGCTGCAGACTGGGAGTCTCAATGGATTGACGTAAGTGCTGCTTGTGGTAGTGCGAATGTTCAATTTGGTTTTAACTACCAAGATGGCGGTGGTTGGACTTGGGGATTAGCTATCGATGATTTCTCTGTCTTTGCACCATATAATTTTGATCTAGCTACAACGTCTCTTGATATTCAGAGTACTCTTGGCTTAAACAAAGCTCCCTTCACTTTAGAAGGCACGATAAAGAATTATGGTGGTTCTACTATTACCTCCGCTACACTAAACTACAAGATCAATAACGGCACAGCTGTCACTAGTTCATTAACAGGACTAAGTATTGCTGCTTATGATACCTACACGTTTACTCATGGAACCACTTGGAACCCAAGTACAACAGGCTCCTACACTGTAGACGTTTATGCAACAGCGCTAAACGGTACAACGGATCAAAACACTTCTAATGATGTTCTCTCTTCCGTTATTGAAGTCGTAACAGCAACAACTGATCGTGTAGTCTTAGCTGAGGAGTTCACTTCTTCTACTTGCGGGCCATGCGCAGGTTTTAATACGGGCTACAAGACTTTGTTAGATGACAACAACGTGAATACTGAAAATGGCCGTATAACTTCTGTAAAGTATCAAATGAACTGGCCTAGTCCAGGTACTGATCCAGCTTATAACTCAGAAGCATTAGCTCGTCGTACTGTTTACGGAATTAGTGGTGTGCCTGATGTGGTTTACGGTGGCTCGAACCTGCCTACCAGTCAAGCAACTATTGATCTGTTAATGGATATTCCTGCACTTGCAGAAATTGATTCTGAATGGAGCGCCACAGGTGGTTACATCCAATGTGACGTAACTGTTGATGCGTTAGCAGATCTTGGTTCAAATGTCTCCTTGCACATGGCGATGATTGAGAAAGAAATTTCACATAACGTTCAAACCAACGGCGAAACGACATTCTATCATACTTTTCGAAAATTCATGGATGGTTCTAACGGACATTCAATGGGTTCTATGACCGCAGGTAATACTTACACTCACTATGCAAACTCAACAATATCTGTTAATTCTACTCCAGCTCAAGGGTCTTATGATTTCTGGGTAGGTACTTCGAATATGGATATTATCGTTTGGTTGCAAGATGGCGTTACCGGAGAGGTACTTCAGAGTGATTATGCGATGTTCAACACATCAAGTGTAGATGAAATGGACAATCTAGCCAGGTTCATTTCGGTATATCCTAATCCTGCAAACGACTTTGCTGGTGTAGAGATTGATTTAATCGACCGTTCTGACGTTATCATTAATATGGTGAACGCCATGGGACAAACCGTTTATACGGAAGCTCAAGCATTGGATGCAGGGACTCAGAAATTGAACTTTGAAACTTCAAATTTAAGTGCAGGTTTATACTTTGTGAACGTTAATGTAAATGGCGTAAGCAAGACCTTACGTTTGAACATTGCTCACTAAAACTTAAAAACTATTTTTACGGGGGACTACGGTCCCCCGTTTTTTTTGCTCTAAACTATGTACATGAAAAAATTAACACTTCTCTTAGCCCTGACCTTTACTACAGCAATCTTGAATGCACAGGAGCTACCGAGTACCATGCTTAAAACGCTTGAAGGAAAGAAAGTTGATATTAAGGATGTTATTAGCTCAGACGGTCCAACAGTCATTAGCTTTTGGGCAACATGGTGTAAGCCTTGTATCAAGGAATTGACTGCCTTTATGGATTACGCTATTGATCTCGAAGAAGAATTAGGCGTTAAAGTACTTGCCGTAAGTATTGATGATTCTAGAAACTCCGCCCGCGTTGCACCTTTAGTTCAAGGCCAAGGATGGGAATACACCGTACTGTTAGATGAGAATCAAGACTTAAAAAGGAATCTTGGAATAGTCAATGTTCCTTTCACCTTAGTATTGAACAACAAAGGCGAAATAGTTTGGAAACACAGTGGGTATTCACCCGGAGACGAAGAAACCTTGGCGGAAGTGGTCGAAGAGGTCGCCGCTGGGAAATCACCCTCTCACTAAATTCTATTCATGAAACGTATTCTACTTACCTCCCTTTACCTATTCCTAGGAACCTCCGTTTATGCACAGGGTCAACAATCTTTTGGTGGCCAGTTACATGGGAATTTTCAACTTGATGGACAATGGTATCTGCGAGATGAGGGCATTGATCCATCTGGTGAATTCTATCCAGACGAGCGATTTCTAGGTCAAGGATATGCAAACTTCATATATAATCAAGGTGATTTTTCAGGTGGCTTACGCTATGAAAATTATCAAAATGTCATGTTGGGATTCCCTGAGGGCTATAGAGGTGAAGGGATTACCTACAGATTTCTTCGATTCAAGCAAGATAATCTCGATATCACCGTAGGCAACTTTTACGAGCAGTTCGGGTCTGGAATGATATTCAGGTCCTACGAAGAGCGTGGATTGGGTTACGATAATGCCATGGATGGTGTACGAATAAAAGCGAATCCAGTTAAAGGTCTTTATATAAAGGGTATCCTTGGTAGGCAACGTTTTTACTTCGAAAAAAGTCCAGGCCTTGTAAGAGGAATAGATGCAGAATACAACCTAACTGAATTTCTTCCAAGACTAGATTCAGCGGGATATCGCTGGAATATCGGAGGAAGCTACCTGAGTAAATACCAGCGTAGCAATGATCCTTTTTTAATCCTTCCAGAGAATGTAGCAGCTGCAGGGGTGAGAACACAAATCACAAAGGGTGCATGGGCTTTTCAAGCAGAGTATGCGTTTAAAGCAAATGATCCAGGTGCAGACAACGGCTATATCTACAAAAACGGTAATGGAATCATTGCCAACTTGAGCTATAGCAAGAATGGACTTGGTATTATAGCTGGTTTTAAAAGAATTGACAACATGAGCTTTAGAAGCGATCGCAACGGCTCAACTATAGATATGCTCGTTAACTATCTAAGTCCTACTACCCAAGTTCATACCTACGCATTACCAGCCTTATATCAATATGCCACACAAATAAATGGCGAAGAAGGAGGACAAGTTGAAGCAAATTATAAGTTCAAACGCAAGACTAAAATTGGTGGTAAATATGGAACTTTACTTACAGCGAACTACAGTGTAGCTCAAAGCATAGATAAAGATTTCGTGGACGACTCTAACGATACACTGAAGGTCCTTCAAGGATACTACAGCGATCCTATGCGTCGTGGACAAATACCCTATTTCCACGATTTCAACGTTAAAATCACAAAAAAGCTCAACAAGAACTTTAAGTTTAATCTCTCCTATCTAAATCTTTTTTACAACCGCAGCGTTCTTGAAGACGGCCTGGGAGACGAAGCCATCTTAAACAATCCCGACAATCAAAAATTACTTGGGGCAGACATTTTTATTTTTGAAAGTCTGATCAAACTTAAAAGCAAACATTACCTGCGCACGGAAACGCAGCTCTTAACCACCAAAGATGACAGAGGTAGCATGGCGATGATGCTAGCGGAGTACAGCATAGCTCCGCACTGGTTCTTTAGTATCCAAGACATTTACAATTACGGGAACCCGGTAATTGATCAACGTCTGCACTACCCGCTGGCGTCAGTGATTTACACCGAAGGAACCAGTAGATTTCAGATTTCCTATGGACGACAGCAGCGCGGTATTTTCTGTGTAGGTGGTGTTTGTCGTGTTGTACCTCCTTCCAATGGAGTGAGCTTTTCACTAACCTCTAGCTTTTAAGCAAATGAAAAGATTTATACTAGTTTGTTTGAGTATTGGGTTTATTTCTGGAGCGTTCACGCAGTGTGACGTGATTGACCAACCATTTAACGGGAATACCATTGATACCACCAGCACGACACAACAGCGCAATGTTCTGATAGAAGATTTTACAGGTCACCGTTGTAAGAATTGTCCGAAAGCATCTAAGAAAATAGAAGAGTTGGTAACGGCCTTTGGCTCAGATAGAATAATAGGGTTAGCTATACATGCAGGTCCAGGAAACTTCACAGGAACCAGCACAGACTATCCTGCAGATTTCACGACGCTTGGAGGGAAGCAAATACAGAATTTCTTTGGAACAAATTTCTTGCCCGTTGGCATGGTTAATAGAGAGAGTTATACACCCTCTGGAAACTCACACTGGTCAAGTTATTCGAATTGGCCCACCCTGAGTTCTGAAGCGATGGACAGCACCCTACGCATTGCTTTAACGGCAAGCGCATCTGTGAGCGCAGGTACTTTGAATATTGCGGTTGAGGGTTATCCCCAGCTATCGATACTTCATGACCTAAATATTGTCGCGCTCGTAAAGGAAAGTGACATCGTTAGCCCACAGCTTATGCCGGACGACACAAGAGATGCAGATTATATTCACAACAACGTTCTACGAGATTTTATCACAGATCCCTGGGGTGAGGGTTTTGGCACCTCTCCTATGGTATCATCGGATACACTAACGAGCAGCTTTAACATGGCATGGAACAGTGCATGGATCAAGGAGAACAGCGCTGTAGTAGTCTATGTATGCCATCCTGATAACTACCGCATCCTACAAGTGATCGAAGTCCCTGTAAATTAAGGTGTCTTACCCTTTTTAGAAAAGGATAGATTTCTTTTAAAACCTTCGTAACCCGCCCTGCGTATTGGGCTGCCTTTCATGATTTCTTCCCACAACTCATGAGTCACCTCCTCCCAGTCTTCCCAATCATTAGATT
>Ga0209815_1002254_pt1 | contig 11924 bp, 14 predicted proteins | sample CoawatmetaG00DNA_FD_187507 | JGI IMG/M metagenome (GOLD analysis project Ga0209815, IMG submission 187507) | Marine microbial communities from the West Antarctic Peninsula - Coastal water metaG002-DNA (SPAdes) (version 2) | ecosystem: Environmental > Aquatic > Marine > Coastal ...
TGGATGCGGACTCAGAGACTATAGCTGCCCAACAGAAGCTCGATGCTTTCAATGGGGAGATACAGAGGTTCATGGACCAAGCTGTTGGTGGTAAGAAATCTGTAGGCGATAAGTGGTTCTGACGTTGAAAAAGCAAGTGTAGCACTATAGGGGAGATGGATAGTATAAGACTCTCTTAGATACTCTCTTAGATATGCGCACAGATTCCATGTGATTATACCACCCCCCACCACCCCCTATAGTAACAATATATATAGATATACATAGACACCCCCTAAGCCTCTAAAGGATAGGTATGAGACCGTAATAGTCCATCCCTATTAATCCTTTAGGGGCTTTTTTTTATCTCTCTAAGCTTCACAGGTAGTACTAATATAGGAACAGCTATTGGCTATCTATTGTCATTCTATTGGAGTGGCTTTTTGGGGGTAGCTATTAGGTTCTCTTGGGAAGCTATTGGGTTCTCTATTGGGTTCTCTGGGAATAATTTGGGTTAAAAATCTGTGGTCCTATATATATAGCGGAGTCAGGACCGTACCCCCGTGCGGGTGCGCCATCCAGCATTAATATATAAATCGGAGGGGAGGGGTGTTCTTCTATTATTATATCTATCTGAGTTTAGTTCTTGATTCCCTTTAAACTCCAGGGGATTACCTTCAACTTTACCAGGGTTACCATTAAAGACACGGTATCATTGGTAGGTTTAGAGGTGTCATACCTCTTTCAATAGATAGCCAACTATATAGGGTAGTTAAATCTAATGGTTCTATTGGCTTTCCCTGGTAGATTGTTGAGCCGTATATTTTCGGCATCAAAGGGGCCGCTCTTGTTTTTGTTTTTGTCTACCAGGGAATCATCAAGACATCATCAAGACATCATCAAGACATCATCAAGACATCATCAAGACATCATCTAGACATTGACCAGGGAATCATCAAGACATTAAAAGGCAGTGCATTGGCATTACATTGGCATTACATTGGACTAAATAAGTATTAAATTGAGGTAGTTTTGAATTTAGGGCTTTACAAGTTTTTATATTTTTGTATACTTGGCTCCAACAACAACGGCGAAGGTGCCATATAAGGATTTGCTAATATGAACAACATCAACTTTAAACACTCACTTAAAATGCCTCTAAGCGCTGGCACTGTCTGTACTCCATACGATAGCCGCATGATTGAAAAGCGTGATGAACTGCATAGCCGCATTGCTAGCAGAACTAAGCGCCAACTTAAGTTAAGAAATAAGTTAAACCGAAAGCCAGTACAAAAAGACAACGGCGCAACTATTGCAGTTTTTGTCTCTTCAGTATTGATGGCTGGTTTACTAGTTACTCCATTTTTAACCAACGTATAAGGAATATTAAAATGAACTTAATCAAAATTTCACAATTAAAGGCTTCAACACCACGTCCAGTGATAGTCATTTATAAAGGGCTTAAATTTATTGTTTGTGATTCAGATAAGTGGAGCACTTACAAGGTATGTAAGCTTGATGGGAGTTGTGTGCAACATTATGAATCAATTGCAGATGTTAAAAATTGGATTCAGGTACTGCATGATGCAGATGCAGAGGAGTCCGAACGATTCCTTATGGAACTAAAGGCTGAACAAAAAGGTATCACTTTACTAGACTCTAAACCCACTCAACATGTAGGTGATGGTTTTTATATTGTCCTAGCAACTAATGATAAAAATGAGTTTGTAACGTGGTTATGGGCTAATGATGGCTTTCATCATGGCCATTATTTTGGACAGGTTAGTTGGTCCAATAGACAAGCCGCAAAAACTGACTTCAACAACCGCAACCAATAACCAGGGGATACCAACATGTTAATGCAAACCAAACTTTCACCACTAGACACTTACTCACTCATGAGCAAGGCTGAATTGATGCGCCTAGCTAGAACCAACTTTAATGTTAAAGGCTCACTATTAGCAGACCCGTTGAGCAATCCAAAGATTGCCAAGAATGCCAAAGAAAATGGGGTCCTTACTTTTCCACTACATTTAGCACCATATAAAATGAGCGGATACAATACTTGCTCAATGGCCTCAACTGGATGCGCTGCAGCCTGTTTAAATACTGCAGGAAATCCCGCATATCTGGTGGGCAAGCTTGCGGCACGTATTGCTAAGACCAAAATGTACTTTGAGGACCGCCCATTATTTGTATCTATTCTAATCAAAGAGGTTGTTGCAGCACGTAACAAGGCAGTCAAGCAAGGCATGGCTTTGGCGTTTCGATTGAATGCCACTAGTGATATCAAATGGGAAAAATCAAAGCTTAACCATGTTGGTTTAATGTTATCCGTTCTTGAGTTGCTACACGCTGCAGCACCGACCGCCAAATTTTATGACTATGCAAAGGACCACAACCGCACAAGCGCGACCTTGCCTCCTTACTACTCTTTGACCTATTCACTGAGTGAAGAGAATGATGCATCAAGCGCGAAGGTCCTATCACGTGGTGATAATCTAGCGGTTGTTTTTAATGTTAAACGAGGGCGCGCATTGCCCAACACTCATACCATTAACGGCGTATCAGCTGCAGTAATAGACGGCGACTTAACAGACTATCGCCCAGATGATTTACGTGGGGTTATCGTAGGCTTAAGAGCCAAGGGCGAAGCTATTGGAGATACTAGCGGCTTTGTAAGGCTAGCCACCCAAACAACATTCTTTTCGGTTTAACTAATAGTATTGAATTGCAGGAGCAATTAAAAATGGAATCGTCTTTAATAGTCATAAATGGAATTACTTTTTATCAACATACATGGCCACTTCTTGGGATATTTTGCCTGGTCCTGGGGACCTCTATAGTATCCTTAGCTTTCCTTAGCATCAAAGGTTTGATAAGTCAAAGGTCGCCAATTTACACCCGCAATAAGCATGATTTTAAGTGAATTCAAGCATTAAAAGTCTTTACAATCAAGGGCTTTTAGCGAATGGATTCAAAAGGATTATTATTTTAATAATATCCGGACTGTTAAGGTATTGCCCAGGGTTGTTGGGTGGTAAATTAGATAAGTAAAAGGGTTTCTTGAAAGTATTTAGAGGATATATTAATATTCGCTTAGTACTTAAATTAATTCTAGATTGTGGGGGGTCTTAATGACTGTAATGAATATAGCAAGTAGTCTGCGGTGTAGAAAGATGGCGTGGATGAGGGAAGGGGTGTGGGAGTGGTATGTAGTTTTTACAGACGCTTTTGAGCTCCTTATGCCTATAAAAGTAATAAGTGGTAGTTCATTTAGTACACAACTGATTAATGTTGTAGCTTTATACACAAAATCTTATAAAACACCGTGGCGGCAATACTGCCTAAGTAAAAAAGGAAAAAAAGCATATGCAAATCAAATTGAAATTTGTTGAATTAGATTTAAATATGAAGATGAGGTCTATATACCTCAGATTAGGTAAGTTTGACTATTATTACAGGAATGGTTCCTATAAGAAAATAGTCTTTGATTAAAGGATAATCAAAAGTTAAACTTACTCCAGCATAAATGGAGTATCAGATAATGAAAATAACACAAAACGACGCTTTAAAAGGGGTTGCTAAAGTATTGGAGGACTTCGCAGGGATGGGAGACCTAACAGGGCAGCAGCTAAGGGCCTTTTTATTAATAGCCAGGCAAGGGCGTATTACCGGCCAGGACATCATCAAGGACCTAGGAATAAGTAAGGCGAATGCCTCGCGGTCTCTAGCGGTGCTCTCAGATGACGTAATGCCAGGGCGGAAAGCTCCCACTTTAGGTTTGATTACCTATGAGAGGGATGTACACGACAAGCGGTATCGCTATGTTGTTTTAACAGAAAAAGGTAAGGCGCTAATCAGGACCTGGCCCACCTATTTCTAAAACCAGGAGAACCACCTTATGGCTATACATAAAACTAGCACGGGGTGGTCTATAAAGTTAATGCGTAAAGGGCATAGGTTTAGTGACTTTGTATTAGGTCCAGAGAACTATGCAGAAGCACAAGCGATTGAGCTAAGAGCCTTAGCAGACATGTCTAGTGGTCTAAGACCATCAGGTGGGACACTAAAGCACGGCACTAGCTTGACGCTCCAATACGCATTTGATGAGACATGGGAACAGAGCTGGCAAGGAGCTAGCAAAGGTTACCAAGCAAAGGTTCTACAATACTGGCGCTCTCTCAAAGAGTACTTTATAGACCAAAGGAAAATGGTGAGGCTGGATGCCATAGACACCAAAGCAATAGACGATTACGTCAAGGTGCTAAGGGCAAAGGGGAACAAGCCCAAGACGGTAAACAATAAACTCAATTGCTTATCTAGTATGCTCACATTAATGACTGAGCGCAGGCTTTTAAAGGCTGTCCCAGTCCTGCATTGGGAGAAGGTGAAAAATAACTCCAGGCCTAGATATTTTAGTCCAGAGGAGGAGCTAGAAATCTTAGGATTAGCTAGCACCATGAGGTTCCATGCTGGTTGGATTAATGAGTCTTTAACGGACTTCATTATACTGCTAGCAGATACAGGAATGAGGCCCTGGTCCGAGGCACACGCCTTAAGGGTTAGCTGGATAGTTACGAACAGTATGGGCATTAAGGTCATCAGGATACCTGCAGAAGTCTGCAAGACTGATACTGAGAGAGAGCTACCCATCACGCCAAGGTTGGCACAGGTCCTAGACAAGTATGTCAGGAGGTTGGGTAAAGGTGAAAGGCTATTTGAAGGGTTAGACTATAAATGGCACTGCGTAGCATTCTGGGACAGCCTAGTGCGTCCTACGATGGGATGGGGAGCTACCGAGGTTTGGTATTGCTTCAGACACACCTTTGCTACCAGGCTGTGCGAGTATGATGTCAATTTAAAAGTAGTCCAAAGTTTAATGGGGCATTCATGCATAACCCAAACGGCTCGATATGCTAAAGCCACGGACACGGCCAAGAGCAATGCCATCCAGGCACTAGAACAGGGCAGATTAAATGCCTTAGACGCTAGCCAAACAAACGGGACCCAAACGGGTAACCAAACTGCAGGTAAAAGCGTAGGTAAACGGAGTCAAACGCAGCTCCAAATGGTAAAGCCTTTAGGCCTAACCCATTGAATTATGAGCGGAACTATTTAAAGATGTCGACCGTTTAAGGGTTCGAATCCTCTCGGGCGCGCCATTTTCTTTTATTGAAATTGCGACACCTTTAGATATTTCTAATCTAATTCAAACTTAGGCTGCATCTGTGTTTCAGGTGTGGCCTTTTTTATATCTCAATGGTCTTGAATTCAATACCATCTGCAATGTATAATGGCGACGGTAATTACGAAGGTAATTTCCAGGAACCAAACGGAACCAAACGGACACTCAAACAAGGGGGATTGATGTGTCATTCAGTACATTAGTAAAATCTAATAATCAAGTGTAGCACTATAGCCTGAAGGGATATGAAAGGCCCAAGGGATAGCTACGTTCTAATGGTCTCTAAATAGGGACAGTACTAAACTAAAGGATAGTCAAATGACTCTACCAAAGATTACCACCACCACCAGCAACACCCAAGACATGTTCTCTATTCAAGAGAGATTGGAATTAAGCTCACGTGAAAGTGGCATAACCAAAGCTAAGAGAAACAATGAGAAGCAGAAAGAGCAGGGGTCAGAAGGTAACTCCGATTATGGTAATACGCTATTGGTTCATGGCCTGGCCAAGTTCAGTAAAGGTATCCATGAGTACATCTCACAGAGTGACAGAAAAGGTGGACACTCAGCAGGGGTAAGAAAGCTCCTGGTAGGTGGTGACCCTAATGTTATTGCTTACTTGTTTATGAAAAGCATTATCAACACCATCAGTAATAAGAACATGACACTGACCAATGCTGCCATGACTGCATCTAATTTAGTTCAGGACGAGTTCATGTTGGAATCTTTGAGAGTCCAGAACAAGGCTCTTACGAAACGTCTAATAGATGCTGCTAATAAGAGAACAGGCTACCGCCGTATGGAGGTGATTAAAAAAGCAATGACTGATGAAGCGGTTCATGGAAGTATTGAAGCATGGGACACATGGCCTAAAAAGAAACAGTTAAAGGTAGGTGAAAAGTTAATATCAATACTGATTGAGACTGTAGGTTTAGTCCGAATAGTCACAGAATCTAAGGGTAAGAACAAAACTGTTAAGAGGTTGGTGGCTACCGATGAGACACTAGAGTGGGTCTCTAAGAGAAGCGATAAGCTAGGCTTAACGACACCTACCTACAGGCCATTAGTAGTACCACCAAGAGATTGGACCTATGACAACTTAGAGAATGGCATTTACTACACTTATAACTGCCGCCCTGTTAAGTTTGTTAAGACATCTAACCGTAACTACTTCGATGAGCTAAGGAACTCAGACATTGATGTGATGCTACACGCTGTTAACTCTATGCAGAAGACAGCCTGGAAAATCAATAAGCCAATACTTGAGTTAGTCTTAGGTTTATGGGAATCAGGAGCAGAGTGGTGTAAGTCCATCCCTAACCGCTATGACGAAGAGGCTCCATTACCTCTAGAGAATTACGATATAGCAACCATTGAGGAGAAGGCCGCTTACATCCAGGAGAAGAACAGAGTGCGCGTGTCTAACCGAGAGCAGGGTGCTAAGCGTTTATCTTTTCATACTCTATTGGACCTTGCAGAAGAGTACTCAGAGTTTGACGCTTGGTATCTAGGTTATAACGTGGACTTCCGTGGGCGTATATACAGTGTGTCAGGTGTCTTGAATGGTATGGGACCGGATGAAGCTAAGTCTCTTATGGAATTCTCTGAAGGCAAGCGTTTAGGTGAAACAGGTGGACGCGAATTGTCTATTCACCTAGCGAACCTGGGTGACTTTGACCGTGCTTCAAAGAAAACTATGGACGCACGTGTTCAGTGGTGTGATGACAACGAAGGTTTCATCAGAGCGTGTGCAGAGAACCCCTGGGAAAACCGTGGTTGGGCTGAAGCTGACAAGCCGCTGCAGTTTGTTGCTGCATGCATAGACTATGTAGGCTACTTAGATAACGGTGCTGACCACGTGTCACATACTGTAGTTTGTAGAGATGGCAGTTGTAGCGGTCTTCAAAATCTAAGCATGGCTATGCGCTGTTCTAGCACTGCTGTGACGGTCAACATCTTACCGAGTGATACGCCTCAAGACATCTACCAAATCGTAGCAGACAAGGTGGTTAAGGCCCTAGTGGTGGACTCACAACAACCTCCAGGCTTTTGGGGAGATGTAGTGGTAAACAATATGGGAAAACCAGTGCCTACATACACTGAGTTAGCCATTGAGTGGTTGAAGTTTGGGTTCGGACGCTCACAAAGTAAGCGCAGTGTGATGTGTTACGCCTATGGTTCCAAGCAGTTTGGATTCCGTGAGCAAATCATTGAGGACTTGATGCGTCCACTGAAGAGAGAGTGTGTTAAGTCAGGTAAGGACTTCCCCTTTAGTTATGACGATGGGTTCCGAGCTGCTTCATACATTGCTAGGTTGCTTTGGGATGCTGTTGTGGATTCTGTTAAGCGTCCAGCTCAGTTGATGGAGTGGTTAACAGCCTCAGCTTCTATGGTAGCGAAGACTAAGCATGCATTACCTGATGGGACGTCCCAGACACTACCTGTGAGATGGACAACGCCTCTAGGGTTCCCAGTGTTACAGTCTTATTACAACACCACCAAGCACCGCGTAAGGTCCCACATGGGAGGCAGCTTAATCTATCTAACCTTGTCAGAAGAGACAGACCAAATCTGTAGCAGGAAGTCTGCCCAAGGGTGTTCTCCAAACTGGGTACATTCCTGTGATGCGGCGCACCTGCAGCTCACAGTAGCTAGAATGGATGAAGCCACTGATAGTGGAACATCCTTCTCTATGATACATGACTCATTTGGATGCCATGCAGCAGATATGCAGCATTTTAATAATGTGATTAAACATTCTATGGTTGAGCTTTATGATAGCCAGGACATTGTCCAAGCTTTATACCTGCAGTTTAGAACACAATTGAAAGCAGAAGACCGTGATGACTTACCACGCCCACCAGCTAAGGGTGAGCTTGATTATCTTGACACGCTTCTATCTCTTTATTCTTTCAGCTAATGGTCTTAAATTTCGAGAGGTCTCTATATTATTAGAGCAAGTGTAGCACTATAGCACGAAAAGCCGAAAGCCCACATTCCGTGGGTTTTCTTACATCTGGAGCAAATGAATTATGAATGATATGACCCTGGAGCAAGACTTCGCAATCACCTTAATAGAGTTAGGCGAACCATTACCTCTCGACCTTTTAGCAAAGCTTGCGGAACAAGGCGTGATTATCGATGAGTTCATTGCTCTACATATTTAACTAAGCAGAACCTCTGCACCCTGACATATAGGATTTATATATATGAACACCCCTAAAAGAAAAGCACTTCCAATGTACATCACTCCAAAAGGCCGCACTGATTGGCTTAAGGTTTTCACACCCGATAAAAAGTTCGATGATGCAGGTGTCTATGGCGGAAAGTTAGTCATCGATAACTCAGATGCTCAAAGCCTTATGGCTGAGCTAGACGCTCTGTTCGAGAAAGCAATTGATGCTGCTGTTGAAGAGACAAATAAACCTCGTGAAAAGATTCGTACCACCGACCCTTACTCTGTATGCCAGGAGACGGGTGATGTAACCATCAAGCTTAAGCTAAAAGCTAAGGTGACTAACAAAGCTGGAGATTCATTTGAACAGAAGCCGACTGTAGTAGACGCATCTCGCCGTCCCATTACTAAAGAAATACCTCTTTGGAATGGTTCCCTGGTCCGTGTTGGCTATCAAGTTATCCCTTACTACACAGCACTGGCTGGCGCAGGGCTCTCACTACGTATGAAACATGTACAGGTTCTTGAAGCCTTGGCCGGTGGTAATGATGCTTCCTCACTATTTGATGAAGAAGATGGTTACACCTACGACAGTGATGCAGTAAGTGATGCACCCGTTCAACAACAACAAGAGGCCACTGGAGAATTTTTAGATGACGTCCCATTCTAAGAAGACACATTTCGTTGGTTTGAAATATGGCTTCAGGTCTGGGTTAGAGAAGAGGATTAGCGATGCTTTGAATTATCAAGGCATCCCTTTCACATATGAGGAGGAGAAGATTAAGTACACCAAGCCATCAAGGCTTTGTACCTACACGCCGGACTTTAAAATTGGAAATATCCTGATAGAAAGCAAGGGTCGCTTCATGGTGGCAGACCGTCAAAAGCACCTCTTGGTGAAAGCCGAGCACCCAACTCTGGACATTCGATTTGTGTTCAGCAATCCAAACCAAAAGATTTCAAAGAACAGTAAAACAACGTATGCCGATTGGTGTATCAAACATGGTTTCAAATACGCACGGGAGAAAATACCACAAGCATGGTTAGAAGAAGCAGTGAGCTAATAGTAATCCACTGCAGCGCAACACGCCCATCGATGGATGTAGGCCGAGACGAGATTGACGCATGGCATCGCCATCGAGGATTTTTTGGTATTGGTTATCACTATGTAATACGTAGAGATGGGTCTATTGAACCAGGACGTGATGAAGATAAAGCAGGAGCACACGCTCGTGGCTTCAATCACAAGTCATTAGCAGTCGCACTCGTTGGAGGAGTGACTGAAGATGACATCACTATCGCTGAGAATAACTTTACCCAGGAGCAGTTCGTATCCCTGGGACAGTTAGTAAAAGGATTACAACACAAATACCCAGAAGCAAAAGTAGTAGGACACAACGAGCTAGAAGGAGTCATTAAAGAATGCCCGTCATTTGATGTGCAGGAGTGGCTCTCAAAGCAAGTGTAGCACTATAGCAAAATCAACCAAAGGCCCACACTTTCGTGGGCTTTTTCATTCTTATGAACTCAATAACTGAGAGGAAATTAATATGTCTCAAGTAAATACTGTAATCAATCACCTGAATAACAATCGCAAGATTACTTCTATCGAAGCCATTGGCTTATATGGAATCACACGTCTAGCTGCTGTGGTTCACAGTATAAAAAAGTCAGGTGTCGAGGTAGATACCACCATGAAGAATGGTGTGAACAAGACTAAGTATGCTGAATATAGTTTAGCAGCCTAGTCATGAGAGAACATGACGACAGCCCAGCAGTAGGGCGTGAAGCTTGCCCCGACTGTGGGTCAAGTGATGCTCTCACACGCTATGCATCAGGCCGTGGCTTCTGCTACGGAGCAGGATGTGGTCGCCTAGAGTGGCCAGATGAAGATGGTGAACCTAATACCCAACCCCAAAGGACTCGTATGGCTAGTGATTTAATTACAGGTGATGTTCGTGCCTTAAGACAGCGCGGCATCTCTGAAGAAACTGCACGACACTTTGGGTACAAGGTAGGTTCATATCGTGGACAGCCTGTACACATCTGTCCCTTACATAATCTTAAAGGAGAGTTAGTAGCACAGCAGTTAAGAACACAGGACAAGGAGTTCCCAATACTGGGTGACTTCAAACAGATGCCTATGTTCGGAACTAAGTTATGGAACAAGGGTAAGAAGGTAGTCATCACAGAAGGCGCTATAGACGCTATGTCTGTGAGCCAAATACAGGATAACAAGTGGGCTGTAATTTCTTTACCTAATGGAGCAGGCGGTGCGGCTAAAGCTATTGCCGCCAACCTCTCCTACTTCAATGCGTTTGAAGAAGTCATCCTAATGTTTGACGGTGACGAAGCAGGGGAGAAGGCCACAGCTGCCTGCGCTCCACTGTTTCCAGCTGGTAAATGTTTCATCGCTACCATCCATGGTTTCAAGGATGCTAACGAAGCACTGATGGCTGGTGCTAGCCGTAAGATTCTTGAAGCAATGTGGGGCGCTCGTGTGTACCGACCTGACGGCATAGTATCTCTTGCGGACATCCGTGAAGAACTAGAGAAGCCTGTCGAGTGGGGCCTATCCTGGTATCTACCTAAGCTTAACAAGGCTACTTATGGTCGCCGTAAAGGTGAGGTATATGCAATAGGTGCTGGTACTGGAGTTGGTAAGACTGACTTCTTAACACAACAGATTGTGCATGACATGTACGAGCTAGAGAAAACTGTAGGAGTGTTCTTCTTAGAGCAGCGTCCTGCTGAGACTGCTATCCGTATCGCTGGTAAGCAAGCTGGTAAACAGTTCCACATCCCCGATGGTGATTGGACTAAGCAAGATAGAGCTACTGCTTTAGATGAGCTTATGGAACACGACAGGCTGCGTATGTATGACAGCTTCGGCACATGTGAATGGGACACTATTAAGTCCAACATTGAATATATGAATCACGCTGAAGGTATTGAAATCTTCTACATCGACCACCTAACTGCACTGGCTACAGGCCAAGGCTCAGATGAGCGTGTTGAGTTGGAGAGAGTCACAGCTGCTATCGCTATGTTAGCTAAACGCTTAGACATCATCATCATTATGGTAAGCCACTTGGCGACTCCAGAAGGTAAGTCACATGAAGAAGGCGGTCGTGTATCTATACGTCACTTCAAAGGTTCCAGGGCTATAGGCTTCTGGTGTCACTTCATGTTTGGTCTAGAACGTAACCAGCAAGCTGAAGACATTACCGAACGAGAGACCACTACCTTCCGTGTTCTTAAAGACAGGTACACAGGTCAATCAACTGGCTTCACCTTCCCACTTAACTATAACCATGCAACAGGAAAACTATACGAAGCTAGTCTATTCGACTCAGTGGTTGTTGATTCTCCTTTTTAAATAACTAACCCTCTGGAGAATAACATGCGCCTAGTCATAGACATTGAAAGCAATGGCTTCCTAGAAGTCCTTACTAAAATCCACTGCATCGTTGCCCATGACCTAGACACTGGAATCCTCCACACCTTTAGACCCCATGAGATACGTGAAGGTATCTCCTTGATGCAGAGTGCTGATGAGCTGATTGCCCATAACGGAATCAAG
>Ga0209815_1002255_pt1 | contig 11922 bp, 12 predicted proteins | sample CoawatmetaG00DNA_FD_187507 | JGI IMG/M metagenome (GOLD analysis project Ga0209815, IMG submission 187507) | Marine microbial communities from the West Antarctic Peninsula - Coastal water metaG002-DNA (SPAdes) (version 2) | ecosystem: Environmental > Aquatic > Marine > Coastal ...
GCCGGGGAGTCATGGAGATTTGGTACTTTCCAAGCTGACCTACAACCAGATGGAAGAAGATAATGACAAAAATTGTAGTAAGATTACCTGAGCCTAGAAAAGAATATAGTGAAGATAATCAAAGACAAATTAACAGAGCGTTGGCTACAGTTGTAGAACAATTAAACGCTACATTTTTAACACAACTAAAAGAAGATCAAGAAAGATACACTTGGTTTGGCTTAGGCTAATATGGCAAATATATATAAAAATTCAAAATTAGATTTAACAGCCGCTACTGCTACAACTTTGTATACAGTACCTTCAAACTCTAGGTCTATTGTAAAATCAATATTAGTTAGTAGTGATAGTGGAAGTGCTACTACAATTACTTTAGATTTGTTTGATGGTAGTCCGGCCGCAGGTGCTGCTAAGTTTACTTTGTTTCAAACTAAAGCTGTGGGTGCTAATGCATCAGAACAGCTATTGACTGAACCATTAATTATGTTAGAAAATGAAGTATTACAAGTAACTGCAGCTGATGCAAATAGATTGTTTGTGGTTGCATCAATTTTAGAAATTAACAGAGAGGATAGATAATGTCATTTATAGAAACAGAAGCGTCAATAAGATATGAAACAATTGATGGTAAAGAAATACCAGTAATTACACCTAAGTGTGAAATAACTTTAACCAATATTATAACAAAGGCAGAGTATAATTCTGACGCCGAAGCGTTGGCCGATGTACAAGATCCTAATAGTGATACTAAGACAGAACATATACGTAGAGATGTTAATATAACTGTTGCACATTTTGATTTAGGCGCAAAAACTAATATATTCTAGATTGACTAGAGCAAAAAAAACAAGTAAAATGGTTAGCATTAGCATATATTCAAGGGTTGCTATCTTGCCATTCAACAATATAATATAGACATAAATTATGGGATTCTTTAAAAAATTAAGACGTAGAGTTAAAAAGTTAATACCAAAGGAGATACGTCCTTATGTACCTTATATAGCAGCAGCTATTCCTGGTATGGGTCCATTCGCATCTACAGCATTAAAAGGTTATGGTATGGCAGCAAATTCTTTTTTAACAGCAGCAGCAGCTAAAGGTCTTACGGATGACGAAGCAGATTTAAAAGACATTTTAAGAACAGGTACATTAGCAGCAGCTCCTCAAGCAATAGGTCGAGGACTTGGACAATTTGGAGAAAAATTTGGTAATGCTCCTATGGAAGGAATGGGAAATAGAGGAATTTTAGAAACACTTGGTAATGCGGCTAGTAAAGGATCCGAATCAAAATATTTAAATCCAGATTTTAGTCAAAGTGGAAATTTTGGAAACACTGCTAAAATAGTAGCAGCTCAAGGAGCAACAGATTACGGAATCAAAGCAGCAGAATTAAATGAAGATGCATTAGCAGACTACAATAGACAAATGTTAGAGTCAGGTGTTGATGACAAAGCAGGAAGAAGAGCAGCTATCAGACAAATTTACGCGAACACCGGAACGTGGGACATGGATGAAGTTGATGGTATGTTAGATACTTACGGATATAGAACCGGCGGTAGAGTTGGTTATGCTATAGGAGATATTGTAGACACAGATCAAATTACTGAAGATTTAGGTAGAGCAGGTGGAGCTATGGTAGAAGGAATTGGTTCTATAAAACAATTTCATGGAGACGCTCTAGATAGAACTATAGATTTATTATTTAATTTACCTGGACCTTTAAAATCAGCAAAAGAAATTATACAAATTTTAGTAGAAAGATATGGTGTTGATCCGAGAATAGCACAAAGAAAAATTATAAACAGAATGTCAGATGCCAATGAAGGCTTTGGTTCACAAGGACCACAAGGTACTCCTGATGAAGGATACAATCCAAACATAGGAATAGATTCAGGAGCTGAAAATTATTATGAAAACACTCCGGCTATGCCAGGAAATTTAGGTGACATGGGTGGCAACATGGATGACATGAGTGGTGCATATGAAACATACACACCTCGTGATATTGAGCAAGAATTAGAAGATTTAGAAAAAGAACCTTTTAATCCTTATTATCCCTACATGGGTAGACCTGTACCTATGCCTACACCTGACATACCTTTTCGTAGACCTGTACCTATGCCTACACCTGACATGCCTTTTCGAGAGGATATGACTAATAGAGAATATCTTATGTATGGTGGCAGAGCCGGTTATAATGAAGGATCTGAAGTTGGTATTGAATTAACTGACGAAAGAAAAAGAAAAAATAAAGATAGAAGAACAGCTATAGAAAAAACTTTATATGATGATGAAGAAGGTGGAGATATTTCTATGACTGACTCAGTTAAAGACAAAATTTTAATGAGTGATGATGACTATGAAGAATTTGATGACAGTTTAACTTATGCTAAAAAAGGATACGACATGTTATATCCTGAAATAGAAGCACAACCGATCCGAGAACTTAGACTCGCGGACGGTGGATCTACAAGCGATAGATTAATGGATAGAGTTAAAGAATTACAAGACGAAGGAATGGATTTTGCATCAGCAATGGCTCAAGCTCAAAAAGAAATGGGAGCAAGTAGAAGAGCGGACGGTGGATCTGTAGATTCTCTTATGGAAAGAGTTAAAGAATTACAAGACGAAGGAATGGATTTTGCATCAGCAATGGCTCAAGCTCAAAAAGAAATGGGAGCAAGTAGAAGAGCGGAAGGTGGAATTATGCAAATGGCAATGGAAGATGTAGATACAAAAGAATTTTTATATGATGCGGCTAGAGACAATTTTGCCAATGATATGTTTGGTAAAGATTATGGTGATTTAAGCCCAGAACAAATAGAAGAAGTTGATATTATAATTAAAATGGAATTAGGTAAAAAACAAGTTGCACCCCAAAGAATGATGGCTGCTCGTGGTGGAATTATGGACGTGAATGAAAACATGAATATAAATATTCCAGGTGTAGGTGATGAAGATATAGATGTTAACTCAATGGAATCAATTAAAGGTCAAACAGCAGGACCCGATTGGTACATGGATAGACTACAACATTTAGAATTTTTAGGGTATAACTATGAGACAGCAGGTGAAATAGCTTACGATACTGATAGATATATGAATGTTATTGAAATGGATATAGCACCAGGACCGGGAGAAGGTGATGATGATTACGCTACAGGTGGTAGAGTTGGAAAAAATCAAGGTGGACTAATGAGTATGGGCGGTAATGAAATGGATTTAAGAGGCGGTGGATTTGTGCCTATGGGTAAAGCAGAAAGAGCAGATGATGTTCCTGCAAGATTATCTAAAAACGAATTTGTAATGACAGCTGATGCAGTAAGAGCAGCAGGTGGTGGAAGTGTGCAAAAAGGTGCTGACCTTATGTATGATCAAATGAAACAATTAGAAGGACAAGCATAATGGCTGAGACAATAACAAGACAGTTAAGGGAACCATTCGTAGAGGCCGCTGGTCTTGGTATAACAAATAAAGGTTTAGGATTATTAGGTACTTCAATACCTACTTCTACTTACACAGGTAGAAATTTTGTAGCAGGTCAAACAGGTTTAGAAACAGGAGCACAAACAGCAGCAGCTGGTTTAGATAGTTTACTAGGTCCACAAGGTTATCAACAATTTCAAAGTCCTTACCAACAAGATGTAATAGATACTTCTCTTGCATCAATGGAAAGAGAACAACAAAAAGGTTTAGGTGCACTAAGAAATCAAGCGGTAAGCGCTGGAGCTTTTGGTGGTGGTAGAGAAGCTGCAATGATGGGTGAGTATCAAGCAAGTGCTGATATGGCCAGAGCAATGCAAGAATCTCAACTAAGACAAGGTGGTTTTGAAAATGCACAAGCAACAGCATTAGCTCAACTACAAGCACAACAAGGTTTAGGTACATACCAAGCTCAACTAGGTGCGGGTCAAAGACAAATTAATCAAGGTCAGCTAGCAGCGGACCAAGAAGCAGCTAGAGAAGCAGCCTTTGCAGATTACACACAACTAGGATTAGTTGCTCCACAACTTGCATCAGTAATTGGTGGATTCCCAGCAGCTACACAAATGCAATCAACTCCTCCACCAAGTACAACTCAACAGTTACTTGGATTAGGAATCGGGGCCGCTGGATTAGGTGGTGCTGTGAGAGGAATGATGGGGTAATGAGTAGAATTTTAAGAAGACCAATGTTCAGAGGTGGCCGTGTTGAAGACAAAGAAGATTTAAAAGTTATAGATAAAATGGGTATAGCTAATTTAGCAACCGGCGGTAGAGTTGGTTATAATACAGGTGGAGAAATAAAAGATTATACAGATATTATAGAATCAGTTAGAGCATCAAGACCTAAAAAAAGAGGTATGAGTACTTCAGACTATTTAAGAATAGCTAGTGCTGGTGCAGATATACTAGCCGCTCCTTCAGAAGGAAGTGGAGTCTTTGGAGCATTGAGATCAGCTGCTCCTTCATTATCAAAATTAGGTACAGACATGGCAGCCGGCATGGATTCTAGAGCTGCGGCTGAAGAAGACGCAATCACAGATATTTCTGGAGCTATCATGAAAAGTAGAAACTACAGACCGGACCGTGGATTTAATATAGATAGAACGGTAGAATTAATTAAAGAAAATACTATAAAAAGACAAGACTTAGATGCAATTCTTAAAAGTGATCAATCAATTGTTAAATATATTCAAGACAACGAATTAGGACTTACAACTGTAGAAGAAATAGCAGCTTTAAAAACAAAATTAGAAAATCAAAGAGAAGTTGTTAAATCAGTATTAAGAGATATTTTACCTAAAAATGAAAACATGGCGGCTTTTATAAAACTACCTCAAGCACAATTACTATTTGCTAATGTAATTAAAGCTGAAGAAGAAAGACAAGGTAAAAAACAAAATAATCCAGAATTTGATATTAACGCTTTAGTTATAGCTATTACTAGAATAGGACAAAAAGATGGAGGCTTGACGACTGGTTATGCTGAAGGTGGATTAACTGAAATGATTTCAGAAGAAGTTAGTACTCCTGAGGGAAGTGCTATGGAAGAAGAAGTTATAACTGAAGAAGGTCCTTCTGCAGGAGAATCAGCTCCTCTAACTTTTGAACAACTAAGACAAAGATTACCTAAAGAAATATCTGATGATGTAATAAAACTTATTGCAGCCAGTGATGAAGCTCTACTTGAATTTTCTAACATTGCGACTCAACAAGACGTTGATGAATTTAATGTAAAATATGGGGTTGAACTTGTGTTACCACAGGCTTAACATGATTTTATGGCAGATGAAAAATTTATATCTAGAGGTAGAGTAAAAAAAAATCCAAGCACAGGAACAATACGTGGAGACGTTTCTAAGTTTGTTTTAAATCCTCTTAAAGATTTATTTACCAAAGAAAAAGAAGACGTAGCTAAATACTCAACAGAAATTCCTAAAATTAAATTAAGTTCTGAAGCTGTTGAAAAAGTAATTAAAAAAGTAGTAAGCAGTGATGAACAACCTACTTTAAAAGATTTAGTTAGAACAGCAGATCTTAAACTTAAGGCTGAAGAAAATCCAGAGACAAAGGGTTGGGTTCAATCTCTTATCTTTGCAACAGGTGGACCGAAACCTGACATTAGTGATACAACCAAAACAAAAATTGCAGAAAACCTAGCAGCAAATGATTTAAATATATTTAAAGTTAGTGATACAAAATTTATAGACACACGTACTGATAAAAATATTTATCAAGATATAGGTAAAAATAGATTAACAAGTGCAGCGATGAATGGTTTGTTAGAAGCAGGTTATAGTTTCGGACAAATGTTAACAATCCCTATTGATTTAGCAGCTGATGAAAAATTTAATCTTACTAAAAAATTAGATACTCTTTATGATAAAATGTACAAGGGTGGTGATTTTGGTGAACTCAATAGTATGGAAGAACAAGTTACTAAAACTTTTGTAGAGTATGGTGTTCCTTTTGGTCTTGCTTCTAAATTACTTAGACCTTTAAATGTACTTTTAAAAAGTAAACTTTCTAAAATAAATAGTAGAGTTGGTAGATATGTTAGTAAAGGTGCTTTGAGTGTTGGTTTTAACGGAGCATCTTTTGGTGCTGCAGAATTTGTAGTAGGTAACAAAGGTGATACTATTGATGCACCTAATTATTTTGGATTAATAAACAACCCTGAAATAAAATTTGAAGGAGAAGAAGGAAAAACAGGAAAAGAATTAGCAGTAGCTAGGTTAAAAAACAAAGTAAGATTTGGTTATGAAGGAACTAAAATAGGAATGACTTGGGGTTTAGTAGGAAGAGCAGCACCTCTAGGTTTACAATATGGTTTAAAACTTGCTGGTAAAACTTTTACTTATGGTGGAAGATTAGCTAACGCTACAGTTGCTAGTCCCGTTACTAAAATATTGACAGGTCAAGTTCCAGGTTCCGGTATGAAAATACCTTTTAGCAAATACACTACACCTAAATTAATGTATAGTAATAAAATTGTTCCAGGAATATCAAGACTAGCGGCTGAAGGTTTAAGAAAAGGTGGTAAGCTTGCTATGTTTAAAGCGGTAGAGCCTATACTTAGGGGAGTTAAATTTGTTGAACCTAAAGGAATAGGAAGCGCGGGTGGGTTAGAGTTTAAAAACAAAGGGAAAATACCTCCACTAGAAGATTGGAAAATGTTTAGTACAACAGATATTAATCCATTAAAAGCTAGGCTAGCTAAAATAGCAATACCACTTAATTATCTTACTAAAGAATTTACAACTCCTAAAGCAATTTATTCTATACAAGAACAAGCAGGTTTAAATATTAAAAGTGAAAACAGAGTAGTTAATAAATATCTACAAGACTTAGAAGCTAGTGCACATAACTTAGTAAAAGCTCAAAATAAATTGTTTAATAAAAAAGCAGTGTCTCCTTTAGAGATAGAAAACCAAATGCAATTGGTAGTTTCTTATTTAAAAAATCAAATAAAATTATCAAAGTTACCTAAAGAAATGAGAGATTCTGCTCAAGGATTAAAAAATAAATTAGATCCTAACAAGTCTAAATTTTTAAAAATGTTACCTGATGGTGATTTTTTAGATGCTTTAATTCCTATTATTAATAGTTACATGAGAAAATCTATGGCTGTAACTACTAATCCTATTCATAATCCACCTAAAGAAGTTATAACTGAAGCAGTAAAAGCTATGCGTAAAATTATGTCTAAAGACAGAGGTATGCAAGATGAAGCTATTGCAACATTTAAAACTCAAGGAGTTACAAAAGAACAGGCTCTTAATTTATATGCTGAAGCTGCTGCTAGAAAAATGGTTGTAGATTACAAAACTTTTTCAGGCGATCCTATAAAATATTTACAACGAATATCTAAAAATATTTTAAACAGTGACAAAGTAATTGTAACTGGAGAAGAATTACCTAAAGCATTTAGAAAATTATTAGGTGAAGAAAAAAATGCTAAGTCTGAGATACTACAAACTGTAGTAGAATTGGTAACAGGTATTGAAACTAAAAAAATGTATGATGAAATATTACAAGTAGGATTAAAGAAGGGTTGGTTACAAAAAACTAAAGGAAGATTAGATACCCAGTTACAACCTGTAGGAAATTTACCTGGACTAGGTATGTTAAAAAGTGCCATCAGTGATGTGTATGCAAATCCTGCAATGATACAAGCTTTAAGAGGAAGTCAAGGATTAATAGATAGTTTATTAAAGAACCGTGCTTACCGAGCTTTGATGCAATATAAAACAGGAGTACAGTTTGCTAAAACAGGATTAAGTTTTGATACACAAATGAGAAATGTTGTATCAACTCCTATGTTTGTAATTGGATATGGATGGATAGGTGGAAAAGGAACAGCGGAAGATGCATTTAAATTTATCTATGGAGATATTACCGGAGCAGGGAAATCATTTAATTCACCAGCTTTTATAGAAAGTGTTGGTAAAGGTATAAAATTAGGTCACTTAGATGAAAGTATTGAAGCTCAAGAAATGTTAGCAGTTGTTAAAAAACTTAACGAAAATCCTAAAATGATAGATAGGTTTATGACAGGTGCTTTAAATACTAAATTTATGGACAGAGCAACACAGTTTTACCAAGCAGGGGATAACGTATGGAAAGAGTATGCTTATAGATGGAACAGAAATAATTTAAATAATATTTTTAAAGGTGATCTAAAAGATTTAATTAAACAAGAAGAACTTGTAACAGGTGTAAAACACAATCCTATTTCTAAAATTACTGGAAAGAAAAAAACATACGATGATGCTGTTGATGAATTTGGATCTTGGTATGCTAGAAATTTAATGCCTACTTATAGTTTAGTTCCTGAAGTAGTTAAAGTAATAAGAATGATGCCTGTGGGAAGTTTTATATCTTGGCCTTCTGAAATAATAAGACTAGCTGCCGCCGCTACAAGAACATCTTTAAGAGAAGCTTCTTCAACTAATGTAGCTATGCAACAAAATGGTTTAAGAAAATTAATGGGACTATCTTTAACTCTTGGTGGTGCAGGGATGGTTATGGATAATATATATGAAAGATACACTGGAGTAGGTAAAGATAAAATAAATGCTTTTAAAAGATCGTTTGCCTATGACTATGATAGAAATTCTAGATTTACAGCTGTCAAAGCTATGGAAAATGATACATTAACTTTAGTTAATTCTTCTTATGCAGATGTGTGGGACTATTTAAAAAAACCTATGAGAATTCTTTTAAATCAAATAGGAGAAAAAGATACTCGAGTTATAGATGATTCTGTAGCAACTGCTTTTTCCGAAATGGCTAAAGAATTTTTCTCTCCTTTTCTTACACAAAATTTAGCTATTGAACCTATAATAGATGCTCTTCCTGCACCTTTAATGGGAAGAGGTGGAACAACCACAGAGGGATATAGTATATATTCTCCGACCGATAGTAAATTAACTAAGTTTTACAAATCAATAAAAAACGCTGCAAGACAAGGACTACCTGGAACTTTTCTTCAAGCAAAAAAATATGGAGATCTTGCTTTTGATATGTACAAAGGAAGAGGAAATCCTGACGCTGCTTTTCAAAAATTTATGTCTACAATTACAGGACGTAAGATACAAAAATTTGATTTGTTAAAAATAATGAATCAAAAAGCAGGAAGTTTTGCTTCAACAGTTAAGGGAGACTTAACTTTATCTGAAGGTTTTTATCGTTCATCTGATTGGGAAACAAGAGGACCTAAACAAATTAAAAATGAATATGAAAAAATTCAAGAAGAAGCTTTTAGATCACAACAAAAAATATTACAGTTTGTAAAAGATGCTAGAACCTTAGGCATAGAAGATTACAAAATTGCAACTGCATTAAAAAGATTAAAAAATGATCAATTAGTTGGAGCTATAATGTATACAAATACATTTACTCCTTACACTTATTATAGTTCTGCATTTCAGAAAAGATATGATACAGCATTAAGAGAGTCAGAACTTAATGGTACACCCGCTCCAGAATTTAATTATGTTTTTCCTGTTACAGAATTAGAAGAAGTAAAAGTAAATCATTTAGGTTTAGATTTAAATTTAACTTACGAAGAAAACATGAAAATAAAAAAAGAATATGAAGATTCATTTAATAAAAAAGAAACAATACCACAAGAACCTAAAATAGATCAAAACCAAAAAATATTAGATCTTTTAAATAATTCTAAAGAAGCTAAACTACCTGTGCAACCATTACCATCACAACCAGAAGCAACGGCTGTTGCATCCGCACCTGCATTAACCTATAATCAATTACCCGAAACAGAAAAATACAAAACTGTATTTCCAAACGGATAACCTATGGCTATTGAACCCAAAACAACCCGAGAACATATCTTATCCCTTTACGGGCATATGACTGGAATTAAAAAAGAGATTGTTAAGAACAAACAAGACTTAAAACATATTCACGAAGATGTCGAGAAAATGGGCGGTAAGATAGACAAGATCTATTGGGTTCTTTTAGTAGCTGCGGGCACAACTACACTCTTCGTGATAGATTTGTTGGTAAGATGAAGCTTATATTAATTCTTGTATTGTCTAGTACTTTATATGAATTTAAACCTATAGATGTTCCACCTGGAATGTCTTGTTCACAGTTGTATGATAAGATAGTATACTACGTAAAGAATCCAAATTATTCTACTGGTAATGGACAAATTTGGATACAAGGTTTCCATGACAAACAACCAGTTGGAGGATATTATTGTGAAATTAAGTAAACACTTTACTTTAAAAGAGATGACAAAATCAATGACCGCTACGCGTAAGGGTATTGATAATACTCCAGGAGCAGGCGAGATAAAAAACTTAGGGGATTTATGTTATGAAATTTTAGAACCACTACGTGCACACTTTGATTTACCAGTTACAATTTCCAGCGGCTATCGCTCAGAGGCGCTTTGCGAAGCGATCGGTAGCAAAAAGACCTCGCAACATGCACTGGGGCAGGCGGCCGATCTAGAAATTCATTCGGTGCCTAACATTAAAATTGCTTATTGGTTACAAAACAACGTGGACTATGATCAATTGATCATGGAGCATTTTGATCCCGAAGATCCCGCAGGCGGATGGATACATATTAGTTATCACAAGTCTGATTCAAACAGAAAACAAGTATTGACCTTTGATGGTAAAAAGTATACCGAAGGCCTTCCAGATATGGAATGGAAAGACGGCAAAGTCGTAGGTTAATTTTATGAAAAATAGTTTATTAGTGCATCAGCATTTAATTATTCGTGCTGAAGCAGTCAAACCTCCTGTTGATGAAGAACAGCTAACAGAGTGGATGAAAGAATTTGTAGACTCTATAGATATGAAAATATTTATGGGTCCTTATGTTAAGTACTGTCACATGGAAGGTAACCGAGGTATCACAGCCGTTGCAATTATTGAGACTTCACATATCGCTATGCATGTTTGGGATGAAGTTAGTCCTGCACTGATGCAGTTTGATGTTTATTCTTGTGCAAAGTTTGACGTAGAGAAAATCTGTAACAAAATCAAACAAGACTTTAACATACAGAAAATAGAATATAAATTCTTGAATCGCGAAACGGGATTAGTTGATTTGTAATTCTCGACAAAAATACTTTTGTCTTAGAAAATCTTATATACACACACAACCAAAAAATACACTACCGTCTTTTAACAAATGTTTATTAATATCATTATTGTAAACAGCTAGTTTTTCTCTCATTATATCACATAGATCAAAACAATTTTTATAGACCTCTCCCTCTACCATAGATTTAGTAACTTCAATTAAATAATATAAACCGTCCTGTAGTATTATTATATCCATGCTTTTAAATCCTCACCCATAACTTGACTAGCAATATCAATTTTATTTCTCAGTGCTTTTACTATTTTTTCATCTACTGTTTTAGGTGCTATGAAATCAACATATGTTACTGATTTATTCTGACCTATTCTATGTGCTCTATCTTCTGATTGTAATCTTTTTTCTAAGTCATACCCATTAGAGAAATAAACTACTGTACTGGCTGCAGTTAATGTTATTCCATACCCTGCAGTTTGTGGATTACCTATAAAGAATCTAACTTTAGAGTCTGGGTCTTGAAACTTTTTAATAGCTTTAGCTCTATCATCCTGACTAGTTGCACCATAGTATTGCACAACAGAATCTTCTCCATATTCTTTACCCACAGCTTTAACTAAATTTTCTATGTCATAAATGTAGTTGCCCCAGATAATAACTTTACCTTCAGTTTCCTCCAATAGGTTCATAAGTTCAGTCATTCTATTACTTTTAATCTCAGTTGTAGTTCCGTCATCATTTTTTAAATGACCACAAGTAATCTGATGCAAACGCATCATTTGTGTTAAAACGTGAGGCGCTGTAGCCATTTTACCTTTTAAAGTAGCGAGGGCCGCGGTTTTCATAGTAGAGTAGGCTT
>Ga0209815_1002257_pt1 | contig 11911 bp, 10 predicted proteins | sample CoawatmetaG00DNA_FD_187507 | JGI IMG/M metagenome (GOLD analysis project Ga0209815, IMG submission 187507) | Marine microbial communities from the West Antarctic Peninsula - Coastal water metaG002-DNA (SPAdes) (version 2) | ecosystem: Environmental > Aquatic > Marine > Coastal ...
AAGCAGAGTATCTCATCAACGGCACGTTGCCTGAGTGTTCTGATGCTGACAGATGGAAGAAAGAAGATACTTACAGAGTGATGAAGAAGGGTAGAAAGAGCGCCTTGCGGGTCTTGGACTCTCAAGAGGAGGCTGACAATTATATAGATGGTCATAAAGACAAGAAAGACTTAAGCGTTGACCTAGCTTTGGGAAAAGCTATCAGATGTGAGAGTTACTGTTCAGTGGCTGAATTTTGCAATCAATATCAGGAGGAGAAAGTTGATGAATGATTTAAGTTTTAAAGAGATATGGGAAACCTTGCACAACGTGGATGTTTCAAAACACACGGAAGAGAAGATGAAATTGACATATTTATCATGGTCAAGAGCTTGGATGCTGCTAATGGAGCATTATCCGCAAGCGGAATATACGTTTGTGGACTACAACGAATTGCCTTACAGGGTGCTTCCTGACGGGACTGCTGAGGTCATAACAAAAGTCAAAATTGAAGGCCATATCAGAAGCATGGCCCTCCCAATCATGGACTATAAAAATAATGCCGTTGTCAATCCTAACGCCAGACAAGTAAACGACAACAGGATGAGGTGCTTAGTTAAGAATCTCGCTATGTTTGGCTTGGGCATGAGTGTTTTTGCCGTTTGGTCAGATCATCTTCCGAGTGAAGAAAAAGATGAGCAACCGAAAGACAAAAAGGCACCCACCAAAAAGAAGGCAAAGAAAGCAGAACCTAAAGCCAAAGCAATAGGGGAAACTTTTGATGAGGCTTGGGCGGGTATTTTTTTAGAGGCAACAGAGAAATTAATTGTTCTGCAGGATACTAGGGAATTATTAACTGGTTTCTACAAGGCAAATAAAGAAGCAATAGGAAGATTGAAGTCTAATTTCCCTGAGCATAAAGATAGGCTGGATAAGACTTTCAAGGACCACGCTGATTCTCTTGCAGAGGATAGCAAAACTAATAGTCAAGATAACAAGGAGTAGAATATGGCATATGAAGAAAGGCTGCAATCAGACGGAGCAATCTACACGAATAATTACAAACAGACTGACAAACAGCCTGATTGGACGGGTAAGGTAGCGCTCACTAAAGGACTCTTGAAGGAGTTGGTAACGAAAATCAAGGAGGATAGAGCGGATAGCGTAGAGCTTAGAGTCGCCTTGTGGAACAGAACGTCTAAGAACGGCAACGAATACAAGTATGCTCGTCTGGATGTTCCTCAGCAAAAAAGGCAACCTGAGCCAGTGTCTCCTCCAGTGCCTCCACCAGCGCCAGTCGTGGATGACTTCGATGATGAAATCCCATTCTAGGCCAGCCAAAGAAGAGGGCGGAGAAATCCGCTCTCTTTTTAATGACTCAGAATTATTGGGAGAATAGATCGTGAGTGATATTTTTAAATACGACACAGGCATGTCATACGAGTCAAACTATTCCACATGGAAGCTAATGAATGACCGAGAATATATGGAAGCCGGTTCAAAACCATATTCAAAGCAAGAATCCAGAAGAGTTTTCAATGAAAACCACGGGAATTACTCACTGAATTTTTCTGAAGCAGGGGAGATACATAAGAGGCTCGTTAGAAATCGATGCCCCAAGTGTAAAAGCACCCTTAAAACTCTCTCGAAAACAAAAAAATCGTTAGTCCGGCAGTGTAACACTTGCCACCTGACTATCTCAGACCCCCGACCCGGAGGCGAGTTTCCAAATGAGTGAAATTAAAACTTATGACGGGTATATAGAAATATTAAAGGAAGTGACGGCGATCATTAAAGCGGAGCCTTTGGGCGAACTTCAAAAGGACAGCTTGCTAACTAAGATAGAGCATCTTGAATGTGTTATAGGTAAAACATTATTTAGCGGAGAGGAACAAGAATTTCAGGAGAGAAGAAGTGACAGGTGAAGAATCATGGATGCGCCAAATTAGGAGAGAAGAAATGACAGCGCCAGTTGAAGAATCATGGATGCACCAGATTAGGAAGCTAGCCCCCCTAATAGAGAAAACAGAATACGAAGTTTTTAAGTGCGAGGCAGAAGTCAAGAAACTGCAGGCAACATTGAAGTTGAAGGCACTAGGAGATGGAGTGAAAACACACTCAGGTCAAGAGACATGGGCTGAATCTCAAGATGAACTGTACCAATCAAGGTTAAAGCTGGGCGTAACAAAAGGCGCTCTATCTGCTTTAAAGGTGGGCCTTAAGGCGCTGGAGATAGGGTTTGAGGAGTGGCGAACCAAAATGGTTAACGCAAGAGAGGAAAAGCGGAGATATGGCGCTTAAAGGAAAACAACCAAACATGAAAGAGGCAAGCCACATGGCTGATGTTATTGAGCTTGGATGCATAGTTTGCCTAAACAAAGGGTTTAGCAACCCCGCAGAAATTCATCATACTCAAGGCAAAACCAAGCCTGACGCACACTTAATGGTTTTACCCCTATGCTTTGAACATCACAGAAAGGGTGGCGACAAAGAACCGATAAGCAGGCACCCCTACAAGAAACGATTTGAAAAAGCCTATGGAACTGAAGATGAGCTTCTTAGGCAAGTTGAAGAGCTAATTGAAGAACAGAAAGGCTATGGATATTTAGATGACCTTCCGATTGGGTGACGCTCCAGAAAGAGACTTAGACCCGCCGGAACACTTGACTTGCGATGAGTGTGGCATTCATTTCTATTTGGGCCGTAATGAAGAACCGGTAGATAATCAACCTGTACTTTGCTGCGACTGCACGACTTTTGACGGTTAGGAACAGGAGTAATTGAAATGTGGAAAGAAGAGTACAGCCGATTTAAGGGTCTAACCAAAGAAATTCATGATGCATATGAATATGATTTAGCGCGCTCTGGCTATTGGATTTGTGATGAAGATGAGGACGGTTTCAGAAGACTAGAGATTCTGTATCTCGATTCCGATGGTGGTTGCATATTATTCTCTAAAGAAAATGAAATATTTGGAGAGGAAGGCATGCAGATTAAACTTATCGGTTGTCAATGGGCAGATATTCGATCAGACGTTCTCGGCGAGATAACGAAACTTATAACAACTTCATTTCAAGGCTCCTTTGAGTGAGTCCTAGAATCTCAGGAAGAAAAACATGAATTGTTGGCACTGCAATGGGGAACTTATCTGGGGTGGAGATCACGACCTTGAGAAAGGCGACGGGGTATTATCTGACGAATATTTCATTGAAACAAACCTTTCCTGCCCAGACTGTGGAAGTTTCGTTTTGGTTTACTGCCCCAGAGAAAATGAAAGAATTTCAGAAGTCAACCCTTTAGGAAATTAATTCTATGAAAATAATATTTACCAGTCAATGATTAAAACACTACTGGTTGCAATAACACAGCTATTGGTTAAAAAATAAAAGGGAAGGACATGAAAACAAGTAGCGCAAAAGCAAAAGGCAGAAAATTACAGCAATGGTTCACCAAGTTGCTTATAGGTGCATTGGAATTGGATGAGGAGGATATGGAGTCAAGACCGATGGGATCGCAGGGGGAGGATATTATTATGGGAAAGCTTTCAAGAAACCGCTTTCCTTATTCTATTGAATGCAAAAACCAAGAAGCAGTAAATGTGTGGAACGCTTACGCGCAGGCCAAAGATAACTGTAAGGGATATGAGCCATTGGTGGTTATCAAAAGGAACAAAAGTAAACCACTAGTCTTGGTAGACGCTGAACATTTTGTGGGGTTGTTTAAAGAAGAGTCAAGCGAAGAGGAACTAAAATTTATCCAAGAAATTGCAGAAGAAATAGGTCAGCCTAACGAAGAAGAGTTACTAAAGCAACAAGAGGCGATTAGTAGAATGGAAGAAGATGAAAATGAGGTGACGCTATGATTTTCGGGATCGATGATCTTTACTTCAATCCTGAACACGCCGATTCGATTGTCGAGCATTGCCAGACCAATGGCCTGAGTGAAATGGAATCCTGGCTACACTGTCTTTCCGTAGCTGCTGGAATGTGTCCATCAAAAGAGATGACGCTTGCAGCCGTTCAGATGATTTATGATACATCTGAAATCATAGGTGAGGAAACAATTCAATAATGCTTGAAGATCAATTGAAGGAGCAGTTGCAAGAACGCAAGCAAAAGTGGTGGGCTTGGCACAAGCAGAACCCGCAGGTATGGGATAAGTTTAAAGAATATACCCTAGAAGCAATTAATTCAGGAAGGGCGCACTATTCTCATTGGGCAATAGTGAACAGGATAAGGTGGAACAGCGAAATAGAAACAAGCGGAGGAGAGTTTAAAATCAGTAATGATTACATCTGCTTTTATGCTCGACTGTTCCACGCTAAACATCCTCAGCATGGGGATTTCTTTAGACTGAAGCTTCTAAAAGAAGAAAAAATGATAGCTGATTTAGTTGCCCAAAGAAACTCTTGGAGCGTCAGCTTTTTGCCTGAGCGCGGGAACAATAGATAATCGCTTATCTCTCCTTATTTCTAACTCTCTAAGCATATCTGCTTTAATCATAGCGGATAAATCTGTTCTTCTTAAAAGCCTGTCTCTTTTCTTTCGCCAATTTCCCATAAACCTATTAATGGCATTAACCTGACCCTTCGCATTAAGTAAGCCTTTATTATGCTCCCTGTAGGCGGCTAATTCGTCCATTCTGCCTTCATCTCTTAGACTATTAATAGTGGCAGTAGCTCCCGTAACCTCCTCTCTTAATTCATAGAAAGATTGTTGCAGTCCTCCGCCCTTGTCATTGTCAATTAAAAACCTTTTGATTAATGGAATGCTGTTGATGTTAGCTGGCATAAGAGGAGTACCAGTGATTCTCCTAGCTGTTACATCCATAAGGTCTAGTAAGTAGCCCCCTAGAGTCCCTGAATAGCCGTTTAAGACATGCTCGATCTTCATTGGAGAGATGTTGAGGGCTTCGCCTATGAGCCTAGCTATTTCGTTTGTTGATTGCCGAGACTGATATGCTGGCATTTCTTTTTCTTTGTAGTACGGAACTATAGCTGTGTCAGTCCAAGAATTTCTATTAATAATGGCTTCAAATAAAGGCTTAACCGCCTGTATGCCCACATCTCCAGTTATGAAAGGAAAGTTGGCTGATGTTTCGAGTTGCCTCCCAATTGATTTGGAAATATTTTTTTCTACTTGTCTGCCGAAATACTCATCTATAATCCTTTCGGGTATTGCTTTAAAAAACATACCAACCTCAAAAGGAATGGGAAGCTTAATTGTGAAACCAAATGGAGTTGGTACTAGCCAGTTATCATCCCTAACTTCCCGTTTTACTTCTTTGTATTCATCTGTATCAGAAACCATCGCATAATAAACCGCAGTGATTAACATTAATAAACCACCCCTAGTCAGAAAACCTTTTTGTATTCTCCACTGAACATCCTTTAAGGTTTCCCCTTCTCGTTGTTTTTCTATTGCAGAATATTGCCCTGAGCCTGAGCGCCATAAAACATCAAGACCTTGTATTCTTGCATTAAGAAAAGGAACAGCCGAAGTTAAATATCTAAATAAAACTGAGTTGCCTCTGCGTCCAAAGTTTATAATCTCTAGCGCTTGATAGGCGGCTTCAGATTGTGCTTGTGCTTCTGTGTAGCCCCGTTCCTTTAAATTATTATAAACCGCCTTATACACACCTAAACGAGTAGCCCCGTCTGACTTGGTTGTTAAGCCACCTAAACCATCCCATAATTTATAAAAGGCATCCTGAGCTGTTATTCCGTTATCGGGCGTTAATCCTTCTCTTCTTCTGGCTTTAGCCATTAAATCGACAACACTGCCTTCATCATTAGCAAAGTCATAACCACCAATAATGCCAAACTTTTCTAAGTCTGACATATTACTAAACATCCCTTTAAGGGTATCTACGACAGGCGTAAAATCTCCTTCGCCAAATCCAATATTGCCAGCAGTGACAGCACTAGAGAGAGTATCTCTGAGTAAGTTGACCATGATAAAGCCTGGATCACGGGTTACTGTATCTCTTAATATTGTTGAAGGGAATTGTAAGATTTTGGTCATCAGGTCTGTTTTTACTCCCCCGATTCCCCTCATGGCTTCGTAGACTTCTAAATCCTTAACCAAATAAAATTCTTTTATGCCATTTTTAAATACTGGTATTGAGATTTTTCCTGAGGCTCCTTTAGCATTAACTTTTTTAGCCATTCCGTTTTCAACGAAATCTCTCATCAGTTTTGCTGCACCATCATTTTTCATGGAGGCAGTTAATATAGATAATGAGTTTCTTGCTATAGCTTCTAATGGTGGAACATTGATTTCTTCTTCGGAACCCTTCATTACTATATTAAGTGGGTTATTTGGAAGCATACCACCACCTATTTTTGGCGCAGTAATATCACCTGTTTCATCCACCATGTCTCTATAGAAAGGATAATAGCTTGAATGCTTTCTCCATAATTTAGACTGTTCAGGGCTTAATAAACCTTTAGATTCAGCAAATTTAATTAACTCATTATTCCAATTTTGATAATTGTTATAGACCTCTACCACTTGAGGAAAGCGAGCTTCTATTTCCGCAATGGCTTCTATATGTTGTGAGGTAATCGGTGAGGCTATCTCTTTGCCTTGTTTATTTAACTCCTCTTGTCTTTTAAGCTTTCCGTAAACTCCAAACACACCCTCTAAATCAACACTTGGATCAGAAAAAAGAGGCGCTGTTATTTGCATTAACCCACCAGTTCCAGTTTCTGTAATTGGTGAGCCATTTGCGTCATAACCGACATCTCCATCTATAAATGAGTTGTGTCGGGTGCTTATTTTAAAATCTTTAACCCAGGTTATTGAAGGCTTGTCATCGATTTGACCGACAGGAACCCCTTTCATAAGCATTTGTGAAAAGATACCCCTTGCTCTATCAGCTAGTCTAAGTGCAGCTATTGCAGACGTATCTGCTGTATTATTTAACAGTCTTGTTTCGTTATCTTCTTGAGCAAACTGCATTTGCCTTTTAACGATTGGGTCTAACGCATCAACAACAGATGATCTAAATCCTTTAAATGCTTTTCTTATATTAGCCACAGGATTACTGGCTATATCTATTAATCTTGCCCCAGAAGATTTACTTATCTCATACTTAGGCTGACCTATTTCTTCTGCAATTTCTTGGATAAATTCTGGTAATGGCGCTCTGGAAAAATTAGGTATGTCATCAGGCGCTTGTGCAGTAGCATCTTCATTGAAATCGATGGCAGCTTTTAAAGCTACATCAGAGGCGTTTACATTGTAATATGGCACCTCACCTCTAGGAGTTTTCTTAACAACCTCTACAGCCTTTTCTGTGGCTTCTCTGAGCTGTATGTTCTCATTAGTGTTCCTATCGTCTGCAAATCTTGTTCCTCTAGAGAACAGAGGTATCTGTTCAGGCTCTGCTTCAGGTAATGCATCAAACTGTTGTTGTAGTGAATTCACTTCTGCGCGTAGTTTACTTAATCTAATCTTTTTAGCCGTACTTATATGCCGCCCCTCTTGATGCAGCTCTGATTCAAGTGGCATTATTTGTTGCTGTAAATCGCTTAACTGGTCTAAGATTTTTTGCTGCTCAGGAGTAAATCTTTTTCTCCTTTGGTACTCTGCAGCGGGAGGACCAAAATCGACTCCCCCTGACGCTTCCACCCCTGCGCCGAGAAGAGGTGAAATTTGTTTTTGGCTAAGGTTGGTAATTCTTCCGGCTTGCAATAAAAACTCTGAAAACGCAGTGCCTTGCTTGGCTGGAATATTAAGAAGCTTTCTTAGGGTTTCAGTAAACTTATCCCATAATGATTTTTTACCTTTAGGAGAATATGGTATTGACTCCATAAACTCTTGAAACTTTCTATCAGTAAATCCTACTGCTAATAATTCTTGTACACTTTTAGTGCCGTATTGAACATAACGGTCTATAGCCTCACCAGCCTTTTTCTTTGCATTAATTTCTTTTAATATTCGCCGTCTTATTTTCTCTAATGCTGCTATATTTTCTTTTATTTTAGGATCAGCCCTAAATTCATTATCAGTTACAGCTTGCGTTGTTTGATGAACTAGCTCATGCAATATTGTTTCAAGATTAACGCCATCAACATTACTCTTCTCAACTCCCTCGCCTTTATAGCGACCGTGTCCTCTGTCAGAAATATAAATTTGCTGCCTAACTCCTCCTTCATAAGAAAAAGGATAATAAGAAGAACCATGCCAATCAAGTGATTTTCCTATATGAGGTTGTAGGCGGTCAGTACCTTTTTTAATAATTTTAAACTGAAAATCTATTTTGTGTATTCGTCTTAATTTTTTAATCTGCGTTAAAAGTCTATCAGCGATGACCCTATAATCTTCGCTTGGTGCATTTTTAGACAGCCATGTTAAAACATCTTCACTCTTTACATGACCATAACCAAACTCTTGTATTATAACTGCTCTTTGAGCTTGTAATTGTTCTTCGGTTTGTTTCCTATAATTGTATATTGACTTTACAGTTCCACTTAAGCCGCTAGGAGTTAGAACAACTCCAGTTATAAGATCAGTATCAGCTTCTATATCTTTAAATGTAGTTACAGGAGTGGCAATCGCTCCGCTTTCGACTAGAGAAACTACGTCAGTAGGTTCATCAACAGGCGCTTCACCTTCTCTAAACTCTTCTATGATAGGAGCATCAACTGCTTCGGGTGCTAGTTTGTCTAGCTCTCGTAGAGTTCTTATTTCCCCTCTTGCTCTTGAGCCAACTCTTCCTTGTTCAATTTCAGCAAAGACATCTGATGCTTTTTTAAATCCAGAAGTACGCATTGCTTGACCCATAGACCTAAAGAACTCAACTATCTTATTGAAGATACCTTCTGCTTTAGGCGCTATGTCAGGCTTAAAGTTTCTTGATCTGTACATTTCTGCAATAGCTTCTTCTACATAAAGCTCTTCTATAAACTGTTCGTTTCGACCTACTAAATCTCCCGTGCCTTTAGTGCGTTGTTCATTCATCGCTTTTGCGCGTTGATAGAATGAGCGACCTTTAAAGTTTGCATCAAATCCTTGAGGCACCTTCTTTCGCTTAACTTCTTTTCTTAGATATTGATATTCCTTTTCAGTAATCAAATCCTTTTCACGCAAGACGTGTATCATTTCATGGTCTAAAACTTTGTGTAAGCTTTCTCTTATCTGATCTGTTGAGGCATTTCCATCTGGATTAATAGCATTTAATGAAAGAAATATAATGTCAGTGTTTCTATCATATTCTCCTTCGACAGCACCCTCTGTTTCTGTTTGTCTTAGCCCTCTCGGATCAAAGACAATCTCTCCTTGCGGAGTCCTGGCTAACGCTGAAGAAGATAGAATATCATTGCTAACAATAACTCCTGTCTCTCCTAACCCTCTTTCCTTTAATATAGTTTTAAGCTCTCTGGCAAATACGTTTGTTCTGCCTTCTTCTACAGCCTCATTAAATTTAATTGTTTTAGATTCAATTTCTTCTGGAGGCAATACTCTTCTTTGTCTGGTATTTTCTTGTTCGACTAATTGTTGTATGGTTTCTTCTGGAAGTTTCCCTTCCTTTCTTAACATATCGCCAAACTCGCGTGGCGTTTGGCTAAAGCCCTCTGCTCTTCTGGCAATATCAAACTCATGATTCTTTCTAATCTGATATTGATTGGTATTTTTTATCTTCTCTGCTCTTCCGCTAGTAACCAAATCATTAACAAATTGTTTTGTAGCGGTTTTATCTTTAGCTGTAACACCAGCCTTTAGAAGATCATCAACAGTAAATTTAACGTTTCTACTTCCCATAGACGCAACAAAATTGGCAACATCTTGCGCCGTGTATGCTCTAGGTCTAAAATCTGGGAATTTAGTTCGGTTATTGAACGGAGGGAGAGAGTGAAGTCGTGCTAAGAATAATGCTTTGACGGACCGAGACGCATTTTTCCACTGCCCATCAAAACCAGTCCATTGTTTTACTGCATATCTAACCGCAGGGTCATTGAAATCTAAATCAATATTTTTGGAGGCCGCTATATCCTTAATGTATTTTAGATTAACATTAGGCTTATCTTTATCAGCAGTTATTGAACGTTCGCCAGCTTGTTCTGATTTTTGAAAAACCTCAGCAGCCCAATCATTTAATAATTCGTTGTAATTTTTAACAGATAAAGCTTTCTTTACTTCTGCTATTGAATAGCTGGCCTTTAAGTCTAAGCCTTTGCTATTTAGATATTTGCCGGTTTCTTTAAGAAAATCTTTTTTGCGCTCGATCATTTCGCTTGGAACATTCTTTCCAAACCATCCAGCTTGTTTTCTTTCAGCAGCAAATTTTTTCTTTTGATCATCTGAAAGATTTTTATCAAATTCTATTAGGCTTTGAAGATTAAGCTCTACATTATTAGGATCAAGAATGGTGCCACCAAGAGTTCTAGCAGAATCACTATCTGGCATACCCAAAGAATAAGCCGCATCTTCTATATCATATGCAAGCTGCTCTCTTAAAAAATTAGTTTGTTGTTCGTTTTTAAATATAACAGCATCAGATTCGCCATTAAATTGCTTTAATACTGGATTTTCTACTGCGTTTAAATCGACAACAGAAAACTTACTATCAGGAGTTTGTATAACCTCTAGGTTAGGAGTAACGCCTACAGGTCTAGGCAGTGGTATTTCCGGCTTAGTTACAACAGGTTCATCTTGTACCTCTTGAAGAGTTCCTTGGGAAACTCCTCTTTCAAATTTACCTTTTGAAGTAAGATCAACTCTGTTATCTCTTGCGCGTTGTTCAGCATCTTTTAAATAACTTCTGCCTCTGCTTCTTCTTGATATAGAGTTGACAACCACATCAGCTATAAAGCCAACGCCACCACCTACAGTCATGTCATCCCAAACGCTTTCTGTTAGAGGCAAATCATCACTGTATAAACCACGCGCTAAGAGTCTTTGTGAAATGCCAGCAAAGACCTCTTGACTAGCTTCTATTCCACCTTGCTGTAACCCAGATCGAAGCATCCTTCTTACTTCAGGATAATTCAACGCATTTTTTGGTACTCTTTTTAACAGTCTTTCTATTGGCAATAATTCTGTAGCCCCTATTGCTAAAGCACCAAGCTCTGATAAAATTTCTGCTATTGGTCCTACTTCTTTGCCTTCTTCTCTAGATTGCTTTAAAAAAGCCCCTTGTTCGCTAACAGCTCCTGGTCCAGCAAAAACATAAGGAACAGTCCATGATGGTTGTAATAATTTAGGTAGCTTTGCACCCACCCCCCTGGCAGCCAAAGCTCTACCAGCTAATCCTGCGCCCAAAAAGGGAACGAAAGAACCTAAACCACCTGCAACTTTAGTGCTGTATAAATCTTGATAGGCTGGATCACCAGCAAAAGGACCCTCAGTTCTCCATTCTTCTTGTTGTCTCTCGAAAGATTTTGTCATTGGGTTGTCGTTACCAATGTCAAATAATTGAGCAAGACCTACAGGAACCTGTTGGAACCCAGCTACAACTTCTCTTGGAAATGCTTTTGCAGCCTCTTTAGCTCGCCCTAGTATTGTTGTTTGATTTATATCTTCGCCATAGCTTGCCTGCACTGCCCTAGCAAAACTATCTCTTTCTGCAGGATCAATCGGTATATTGTATTTAGTTCCGTCTGGAGCTTCATATATAGACATTATTAATTAATCTTTTGTTTACTGAGAGATGCCGCATTTATGTCTGCTTGTGATGGAGCTGATGCAATTCCAGATATTTCATTCAATCTTTTCTGAATAGCATAATATTGTCTTGTTAATTCTGATAATGCTTCGGTGTCATTTTCTTCCATTTTTATCTTCGCAAAAGCTGCAATGCTCTTTAATATCTCTACTAATTGATTAGGTTCCATAAATTCTACATCTGCTTCATATTTAGCTGTTTGTGCTTCATATAAATTACCTTGAATCTCTGTTAATTTTTCTTTCGTTCTTCTGTCTTGTAT
>Ga0209815_1002258_pt1 | contig 11911 bp, 10 predicted proteins | sample CoawatmetaG00DNA_FD_187507 | JGI IMG/M metagenome (GOLD analysis project Ga0209815, IMG submission 187507) | Marine microbial communities from the West Antarctic Peninsula - Coastal water metaG002-DNA (SPAdes) (version 2) | ecosystem: Environmental > Aquatic > Marine > Coastal ...
ATGTACGCTGCACACTCTCTAAGGATTTATACGGTACGGAGTATGCCGCTGTGATGAAGAATATTTACGCGATTGCTGCCGGAATGTACCACGGATTAGGCTATGGTGATAATTTTCAAGCAGTGCTTATGTCAAATGCAGCACGTGAGATGAAGCGCTTTATGAATGCCGTTTCTGAGCAAAAGGTGAATATAAATAAGAGCGCTTACTTGGGGGATCTATTAGTGACAGGTTACAGCCAATTCTCTCGAAACCGTACGCTAGGTAGCCTGATTGGTAAAGGGTATACGGTGAGAAGTGCACGAGCAGAAATGACCATGGTAGCCGAGGGTTTTTATGCGGTCCCTCTGGTATACAAGTTAAAACGAAAAAGAGATGTACGTATGCCGATAGTTCAGGCAGTACATGCGGTACTTTATGACGGAAAATCAGTGAAAAAAGTCATGGAAAAATTAGCGCAAAAACTAAACTAATTTTCAAACTTAAATCAGGCCACGGGCGTTACAGAAGTACAACACCAGAGTTATGAAATACCTAATCACAACGCTTGCCCTTGCCTTTACTATAATAGTGAGCGCCCAGAATGCTACAGAAATCGTCCGTAAAAGCGAACTGAATGTAAAAGGTGCACAGAGCACAGCCTCTCTTGAAATAAGAACGGTGCGTCCCACCTGGGAGCGCAATATGTCCGTGAAAACCTGGTCGAAAGGCCTGGATCAAAACATCATATTAATCACCAGTCCAGCCCGAGACAAAGGCACTGTATTTCTGAAACGCGAGAAGGAGATTTGGAATTATGTACCTACTATTGAGCGCAGTGTGAAACTTCCACCTTCCATGATGATGCAAAGCTGGATGGGTACCGATTTTTCTAATGATGACCTGGTCAATGAGAGCTCTACCTTAAATGATTATACCCATAAGATTATTAATGAGATTGAGGTCGAAGGCCTTGAATGCTGGGTAGTTGAGTTTACGCCGCTTCCTGAAGCACCTGTGGTTTGGGGAAAAATAATCAATTACATTTCTAAAGAAGGTTTCTTGCAAATGAAAGGAGAGTTTTATGACGAAGACGGATACCTCATCAATACCATGCAGGGATTTGATATCGAGGAATTGAACGGTAGAACACTTCCAACACGCATTCGCATGACTCCTGCTGAAGAGCCAGGGCATTTTACGGAGATGGTTTATAAGGAATTGAATTTTGACGCGTCACTGACGGATTCATTTTTCTCTATTCAAAATATGAAACGCCTGAGATAATGCTAAAACTTGCCTGGCGAAATATTTGGCGAAATAAAGGACGCAGCGCTATTTCTATTGCAGCAGTGATGTTTTGTGTCATTTTTGCAGTTGTATTGCGAAGCTTTCAGATTGGTGTTTGGGAGAACATGACCCATGAGATTGTGGCTAATAATTTTGGTTATTTGCAGCTGCATCAAAAAGGATTTTGGGCAGATCAAACCCTAGACAACAGCTTAGAATTAGCATCGATAAACGAGCAGATGTTTTTGGACCACCCAGAGGTGAAGGGACTTATTCCTCGCATTGAGAGCTTCTCTTTAGTGAGCACTGGAGAAGGGACAAAGGGTACGCTTGTGATGGGAATTGATCCAAAAAAGGAACTTCCGGGGTTACAGTTAGATCAATTTTTAATGGAAGGTAGCACTTTTGCTCCTGACGATAAAAGTGTCGTTGTAGCTGAGGGCTTGGCTAAATTCTTCAACCTCTCCGTTGGAGATACACTTCTTTTTATCGGGCAAGGATACCATGCGGCTTCTGCCTATGGGCGTTATCCTGTAGTGGGAATAGCGAGAATGAGAAACCCTGAGTTGAATAAGCAATTGGTTTTGATGCCTTTCAAGGAAGCCCAATTTATGTACAACTGTGTAGGTCGTGCAACGACTCTTGTTGTCGACTTGGAAGAAGGTGCGGATTACAAGCGAGTCGATCAAGAACTTTTAGCAGCGATCGACTCATCTGCTATAGAATTGTTATCCTGGGAGCAGTTGTTTCCAGAGATCATCCAGACCATTGAAGCGGATATGGCTGGTGGACAAATCTTTATCTCTATTCTTTATGTCATCATTTCGTTTGTATTGCTTGGAACCGTGATCATGATGGTTGCTGAGCGACAAAGAGAATTTGGAATACTAGTATCCATAGGCATGCGCAAAAGCAAGCTCGCAGTGGTAACGGTGGTGGAGAACCTTATTTTAACAATGGGAGGTGCCCTGCTGGGAATGGCCATCGTCAAGCCGGTCCAATTCTACTTTAAATACAACCCTATAGACCTCAGTGGTCAAATGCGTGAGGCTGTAGAACAGTTTAATTTCGAACCAAAACTACATACCACTACTTCGTTTATGATCAATGTAAATCACGGGTTAATCATCTTTCTTATAGGGAGCTTGGTATCGCTGTATGCGGTTTGGAAAATCATGACCTTGAACCCCGTAAAGAGTATGCGCTCATGATATTTAAAATCGCCTGGCGTAACATCTGGCGTTCAAAAGTCAGGTCTTTAGTCGTTTTAACCTCTATTGCGCTTGGGATTTGGGCGGGGTTGCTCATCATAGGGTTTTCTTTTGGAATGAACAATGAGCGCACGGCAGCTGCTATAGGTTCCACATTAGGCCACAGTCAAGTTCATAGTTCTTCGTTCCTAGAGGAGCCTACGTCTGCTGCGGTACTGGGTTCAGCTGCTGAGGTACAGGCCATGGAAGAGTTACTTCAAAAAGCTTCTTTCGTTAAAGGTGTCTCAACGCGAGCAATTATGATGGGAATGGTCAGTGCACCAAAGAGCGCTCGTGGCGTTCGCATGATTGCTGTAGACCCAGAGAGTGAACGTGTGAATAGTAATCTTCCTGAGACGATAGTTGAGGGAGATTTCTTTGAGTCAAAAACACGAAATAGTGTCATTATAGGCCAAAAATTGGCAGACAAACTTGGTTTAGGACTCCGCAAAAAAGTGGTGCTTACTTTTCAAGATGCCGATGGGAATATTTCACGAGCTTCTTTTCGCATCACAGGTATTTATAAAACATTGAACGCAACTTGGGACGAGTTGAACTTATACATTAAGCGCTCAGATCTGGCCAAAACGATTGGTCAAGACCTTGTCCATGAGATTATGGTACGTTACGATGAAACTGAGAATACGGAGGAAAAAACTGCTGAACTATCCGCTGCGATGCCTGAAGGAGCTACCATATTGAGCTGGAAACGCAATAGCCCGGAATTAGGGTATGCGGATGATATGATGGGTATTATGCTGGTACTGGTTTTAGGTATTATTATGATGGCATTACTTTTCGGAATCATCAACAACATGCTCATGGCGATCTTAGAACGACGCAGAGAATTGGGTATGTTGATGGCCGTGGGGATGAATAAACGAAAATTATTTGTCATGATTCTCGTTGAAACTTTAATGCTCGGTTTTGTGGCAGGACCGGTGGGAATACTACTAGGAGATCTCAGTACCCGAGTGATGATGGGTATCGGAATAGATCTAACGAGCAAGAAAGAAGGCTTATCGAACATGGGCATACAGAGTATTATATATCCTGAGATTGTACCAGAATACTATCTGATTGTTGCTGTTATGGTGGTGATCACAGCATTGTTAGCGTCGCTATACCCTGCTTACAAAGCACTAAAATTGAACCCTGTACAAGCCATACGTGGCGAATAGATATGAGCAAAACTGTTATTGAAGTTAGAGACCTCTTTAAGGTATATGAAGGCGCTGTTCCTGTTAAGGCGGTGAACGGGGTTAGCCTGAAGATAACTCAAGGAGAATTTACCGCGCTGAAAGGCCCTTCTGGATGCGGGAAAACAACCCTGCTCAACATGCTTGGTGGGCTAGACTATCCCACCTCAGGATCAATTCTTGTCGGAGGTAAAGACATCACTTCACTTGGTGAAAATGAATTGATTGATTTTCGTCTTCGTAACATAGGATTTGTATTTCAAGCCTATAATCTTATACCGGTGCTCTCTGCTACAGAAAATGTCAGCTTCATTATGTTGTTGCAGAACCGCCCTAAAGAAGAGCGGGAGGAAAGAGCACGTCAATTATTACAATCTGTTGGTCTGGCGGGTAAGGAAGATAAACGTCCGGGACAATTGTCGGGAGGTCAGCAGCAGCGTGTTGCGGTGGCGAGAGCACTTGCTTCTAAACCCCAATTTGTTCTTGCGGATGAGCCTACGGCAAACTTAGATTCTGAAAGTACAGCAAACCTCCTTGATATTATGTTGAAGCTCAACAAAGAGGAAGGCATGACTTTCGTATTTGCGACCCATGATGATAGGGTCATTAATCGTGCAAGACGCGTTGTGGCAATTTCTGATGGTAAAGTAGTCTCTGATCATAATAAATAATGGGGAATTGGACTAAAATCACTCTGTTTTGCTTCTTTTTAGGTCAATTTCAAGTTGTTTTTGCTCAAAACAATGAAAAAGAAGAAAATTCCTGGAAGTCGAAATGGACCATTTCGGGTTATCACAAGGCGCTTTATCAATACAACAGCATCAACCCATCCTTCGTCCCCCAAAACAGTCCCATTCCACTACCTGTAGTTCAGCTTAATACGAGTGATTACCTCTACCATAACAGAATTAATGCTCGTTTTTATGGGAAAAATTTTACGTTTGCTGCGGGTATGCGGAACCGTGTTTTTGCCGGATATACAAATTCGAATTTTAACACCCTCCGCGATGATGGAACGCTCCCGTTCTCTGGTTATGATGATTTTTTAGACTATACCCACCAGGATGGCTTTATACCTTTAAATATTCCATGGTTTCAGAGTAAGATTGCGTCCGCATTGTCTGTTTTTGATCGATTTTATATTGATCTTGATCGTGAAAAGTGGCATTTACGCGTGGGTCGTCAGCGTATAAATTGGGGCATCAATCAACAGTTTAACCCTAACGATCTTTTTAACCCATTCAATCTTTTCGATATAGACTATGAGGAGCGGCCTGGCGTAGATGCGATCCGTTATGAGCGCTATACGGGGTTACTAAGCAGCTGGGAGATATCGTATGCGCCTGCGGACAGTGTCAAGAACCATGTAGCAGCATTTCGCTACAAAACAAATTACTCGGGCTATGACTTTCAAGCGATTGCTGGGAAGTGGAAAACCAGAATAGCACTAGGTGGTGGATGGTCTGGGAATATTAAGAAGTCTGGTTTTAGCGGAGAATTTACGTATTTCTTGCCCTACAAGGATTTGCCTAAAATCAATCCTGCCCAGACAAATCTGGTTCTTTCTACAAGCGTAGATTACGCTTTTTTAGACGGGCCTTTTGTTAGTTTAGGGTACCTCTTTAATTTTAGAGGCACTACGGATCCGACATTAGTTACCCTATTGAGTGGAAATATAGGTCGAACCAGTCCTTACAATCCCATGCCTTTCAGGCACACCATTACTTCGGCAGCCTTATTTACTATTGGAGAATTAACGAATTTGACCCTTACGATTCTCAGTACTCCTAAAGCGGAAATATTCATCGCTATCCCGTCGTTGAGCTATAGTATTAACGGGGATTTGGATGCCTCTGTTTTTGCTCAAATATTCCTTACAGAAAATCCTTTTGAGGATCAGTACACGTGGTTTAGTAACGCAATATTTGTCAGGTTAAAGCAATCGTTCTAGCTTGATGCTCATCAACGAAGAGCAGCACATACCCTATGCGCCCTTGCCGAAATCTAACATTGAGGCCCAATCGATTTCTGAGTCTTTCTCGGAGTATATTGTAACACGTCGAAGTATTCGATTTTATGATGTTGCGAAAGGTATAGACATAAAAACTATTGAAAACATTATTCGTATTTCCTCCAGTGCCCCGTCAGGAGCGAATAAACAGCCTTGGCATTTTGTGGCAGTTCAAGATCCTGAGGTGAAACGCCAAATCAGGGCAGCTGCCGAAAAAGAGGAAAAGGTGTTTTACAAAGGTCGTGCTGGTGATCAGTGGCTTAAGGACCTGGAACCGTTCGTAACGAATTGGCAAAAGCCGTTTTTGGAAGAAGCGCCTTGGTTGATTGTTGTTTTTCGAAAGAACTACGATGTTGACGAGCTAGGTGCGAAAACTAAAAATTACTACGTGCAAGAAAGTGTAGGTATCGCGTGTGGATTTCTTATCGCGGCCATTCACATGGCGGGTCTCGCAACACTGACACACACACCTTCTCCTATGGGTTTTTTGTCAAAAATATTGGGGAGGCCTGTGAACGAAAAACCATATTTATTGCTTCCTGTGGGGCATCCAGCAACGGACGGTACGGTGCCAAATATTCAAAGGAAGAACTTGGATGAAATCAGTGATTTTATCTGACCTTTGTCGCAAATAAGTATAAGAGATGTTTGAGGGTGCTTCCATTCAATTTGTAGTAGACGCCGCAGAGGTTCGTGAAGAGTTAAAAGCTGCTGAACTGAATTGGCCAATTATAAAAATCCTCGGTACTGAGGATGAAGAGGAGAAAGATCCCGAAGATTTGAGCATATCAAATACTGGGGTAGCCATCTATATTGATAGTATTGACCTCATACTAAAAGAGCGTGTTGAGAAGGCTAAGGAGATTGTTACTACGGTAGCGCGTATGATCCAGTACTTCAATGAGCGCGACGAAACGGCGGTTCTTTTTTTCCATACCAGCTGGCAAACCTACCTTGTTAAAGAGGACTAGTTTCCAGGTTGTTCTATCGTGTTAAAGTGATTGAGTAAGATCTTAGACTTGCGTGACCCTAGGCAATCTTCTAGCTCCTCCGGAGTTGCGGATTTTACATTTTTCACACTCTTGAACTGTCTCATTAACAGCTTTATACTTTCGGGGCCAATTCCCTTTATATCATCCAAAGCGCTCTTATAGGCGCCCTTGCTTCGCAAGTCTCTGTGGTGACTTAAACTAAACCTGTGGGCCTCGTCTCGAGCTTGTTGAATGATTTTTAAAGATTCGCTGCGCTTGTCAAGGTGCAATGGATAGGGGTCTCCAGGAAAATATAACTCTTCTAGTCTTTTTGCGATTCCAATAATGGTAATCTTGCCACGTAGGCCTAGTAGTTCAAGGGCTTTTAGTGCTGCACCTAACTGTCCTTTTCCTCCGTCAATTACGATTAAGTTAGGCAATGGCTCTCCGTCTTCTTGTAGTCGTTTGTAACGCCTGTAAACAACCTCTTCCATACTGGCATAATCATCAGGACCCTCTACCGTCTTAATATTAAACTTGCGGTAATCTTTCTTAGATGGTTTGCCGTTTTTGAAGACTACACAAGCACTTGCGGGATGGGTGCCCTGCATATTAGAATTGTCAAAGCATTCCAGATGACGGGGCTCTACGGGCATCCTTAGATCAGCCTTCATTTGCGTCATGATTCGCTTTACGTGCCTTTCAGGGTCGACTATTTGAATGTTTTTCAACTTTTCTTGACGATAGTACATGGCATTTTTAAGGCTCAATTCTATCAGCTTTCGTTTTTCGCCAATCTGTGGAACCCCAAATTCCACACCTTCTAATTCGAATTTTACCTGGTGCGAGGTAAAAACACGCTTAGAAGTGGAACCAAACAAGTCTCGAATCTTTGGAATAGCGATGTGTAAAAAGTCCTCTGGATCTTCTTCCAGCTTCTTTTTCATTTCTACGGTGTAGCTCTGTACAATAGCACCTTCAATAATTTTCAAGTAGTTGACGTAACCATATTCCGTATCCATGCTTACGCTAAAGACATCTATGTTCGTCATGCTATATCCTACGACAGTGCTCTTTGCAGTATATTTTTCCAGTGCTTGGAGCTTCTCTTTATAGCGTTGAGCCTCTTCAAACTCTAGAGCTGTGGCATGATCATGCATGGTTTGTTTAAGGTGCTTTTTCACCTCACTTAATTGACCTTTAATAATCTTGCGGGCAGCGTCTATATCTGCATTGTAGTCTTGTTCATCTTGTAAATCCTCACAAGGAGCTTTGCAGTTTCCAATATGGAATTCAAGACATAATTTATACTTTCTCTTTTCAATGTTCTCCTCGCTGAGCACATACTTACACGTCCTTGTAGGATACATTTGCTTGATCAATTCTAGCACGGCTTTCATGCTCTTAATAGAGGGGTACGGACCGTAGTATTCGCTGCCATCTCTAACGACATTGCGAATACCAAAAATTCGCGGAAATCGTTCGTTTTTAATGGTGATATATGGGTAGGTCTTATCGTCTTTAAGGTTGATGTTATAGCGCGGCTGGTGCTCTTTTATCAGGTTGTTCTCAAGAAGTAATGCGTCCCCCTCAGAATCGGTGAGGATCGTGCGAATATCAACTACTTTTTTCACCATCACCGCAATGCGCGCACTTGTGACGCTTTTGCTGAAGTAGGAGCTAACCCTCTTTTTTAAATCTTTGGCTTTACCTATGTACAGAATACCACCATCCTTATCAATATGCTGATAGACCCCAGGACTGTTTGGGAGAGACTTAAGCAAGTTTTGAATGTGTGTAATGTTGGATGCCATTTGATAGGTATAAAAAAGGCCCGATTCCGTGGGGAGGAATCGGGCCCGAGTTCTCGTGTTAAGAGAGTGTTACTTTAATCGTTACTGAGCGTCCAATATGGTGACACTACCGGTGACGACGTATTCATAGTTGTCAGCGGCATTTAGAAGTTCAATAGTATAAAAATACACGCCGTCGGCTAGCTTAGTACCGTTTTGATTGGTACCTCTCCATGGAGTAGAGTTGTCGTATAATGCTTCACTCTGCCATACGCGATCTCCCCATCTATTGAAAATACTTACGCGGCTTAGGTCTTCATAATCTTCAACAAATCTGACAATGAATTCATCATTGATGTTGTCTGAATTTGGAGTAATAAAGTTGGGTACTACAACGGTATCAGGAACAGGTGGAGTGGTGACAATAATAGGCAGACAGTTTGAGTAGGCCGTGTATTGTGTATCCATTGGATTTAAGGTGCGAATACAAACCCGGTATTCGCCTGGAAGTAATTCAACGAACATCTGGTAGGTAGTGTCTGGAGCAACCACTGGGTTTTGAGGAGATCCAACATGATCATGAACGAACTCTGCCATCCACGTTCCTGCTATTTTCTCTTGAAGAACGACTGCATAGCTGTCGACTGGCCATGCATTGTAGGTATTCCACTGAAGGTTGATCGCATTTGTATCAGGATCAATGATAGGCACAACACCATTATCGCGCTCCAGTAATATGCTATGAGCATCGCTAGTTTTCCCTTGAAGGTCATCATTAAGCTTCATGTTGATGCGGTAGTCGTAACTGTCTTGATCAACTTTGATAAAACCAATTTGATTGTCCTTAAAGTCATATTTGTATTGGTTAAACACAGTACCTACTTTATTATAAGTAGCCGCTCCGGGGTCCTTGCGGAAGATTTGCCACTCTTGGAATAGGTAGTTTGGATATGATGAAGTATCCGCACTCCATTCGACCACTGGATTTTCATCATTTTCGATACTTACATTTTCTAGGTCATACAAAGCGTTGAAGCAACCCTGAACATTCAGTTGAATAGTGTCAAACTCGTTCATAGGAAAACCACACTTATTTAAAAGGGTGTTTCCGTCATTCCCAACCTTAGAGTACAAGAAGTACTTTCCGTTTTTAGAAAGTGGTTTGTAAAGCGTGACGGTCATTTCAGTTGCTTCATTGTTGTTATCACAATTCGCACTGAGCGACTTAATCGCCAATGGCTGACCATCTGGTTTGGTCAAGCGGAAATCTGTTCCGTCTGGTGAGATGGAACTACAATCTAACTTCACTTGAAACTTCATGGTCACTAAGGTGTCTAGACACGTGTAGTCAACTGTAGGTAGACCGTTATCAGGGTCAGGATATATACCAGGGGCTTGGTAGTCTAATTGAACACCCGCTTGCGCTAATGGTGTACAGGCAGAAGCAATAGCGATTTGCATATCACGGTTGACTTCACCGATTTTTCTCCATACATATAGAGTTGAATCATATCGATACTCATCGATCGATACAGCCATGACATCAATCTCGACAGCAGATGGTGTAAAGGAAATTAAACCAGTCGTAGAATTCATGGTCATTGAGTTAGGAGGCGAAGTCGTTATTGGCTGGTCATAAGTCCATCCCGTCGCATAGGCAAGGTTTGTACCAGCACAACTACCAGAGTTCCCACCTTTCACATAGTCTAAACGATAAAATAATGAGTCACCGTCTGGCTCAACAGCGCTTTGTTTCCAGTTAAACGTACGTCCTGTACAGAATGCGCGAACGGGCTCAGAAACAAACTCAGGTGAGGTGTTTTGACCAATCTGATTGTTGAGTTTAGCCTCAATATAAAAACCTTGCGAAGAGGGATTGGTAATGTTGTCTACCGCTGGGTTTCTACAACAGCTAGACCAAGCAAATGTCCAGTCTGGGGCATTTCCTCCCAATGTAATCTCTCCTTCGTAAATGTAAACCTCAATAGACACACCTGCGTTTGCCGCAGATACGCAGTCAAACAAAGTTGGTGCTACCGAACCCGAACCAGGTTGCTGAGTACAGGTAGTAGAGGCCGTGGAGTAATTAGCTGAACAGGCATATACTGTTATAGAAGCAGGCATGCCGATTCCAGTTGCATCACGATACAGACGAGCGATTACTTTGTATTTGTGCGTGCCTCCTGTTGAGCTGATGTATTCGTACTGAATATCTCCACCAGCAAGGTGCGATGCTTCTGCGGTGTTTGACATTCCGACGAATGCAGCAGCAAAAAGTATAATTTTTAAAAAGTTCTTCATGTGGAAATGCGATCAATAGTTTTATTAGAATTATAAATATCCGCAATTACCTTGAAGTAACCAACTCTAATGAGTAAACGAATTGTCTCACTTAGATACAAGCAGGTATAGAGCGCTAAAGCCAATGATGGAGCCAGAGAAAAGCTCGAACAATGTGTGTCGCTTTAAATAAACTCTAGCCCACGCAACAGCGCCTGCGATAAAAGATAATGCAATGACAACCAGAAGACTTCCTTGGTTATAAAAATCGAATAATCTTAGATACAAGGCTATAAATCCAGCGATGCCTGCCATGTGAGCGCTACTCTTGAAAAAGGGCAATGCAATGGTAGATGCAAAAACAACTACTGCACTGGCGAGTATGCTAAAAGTGACCTCCATCGGCACTTCATTGCGGGCTAGGAAGTTTGCCGTAGCCAGCATGCTTGCCGCAGCGGTCAGATAAGGGTAAATTCGTTCTTCCTTTTTAACAAGGTGAATGCTAGAAATAATACCTGTCCACCGCAGCAATATCGTTCCGAACATCGGCCCAACATACGTTCCAAGGAAGACAATTCCTGTAATTCTAAAAACAAGCGAAATATCGATGACCTGCGGGACAACAAATAAAATATAAACAACCCCAATAGTCGGAAGGATTCCTGGATGGAATAAATAGCTAATTACCTGAGCAGTAATATGTTTAAGGCTAAAATTCAAGTTAAAGCTCTTTTCTCATTCTCGCTACTGGTATATCGAGTTGTTCCCTGTACTTAGCTACAGTTCTGCGGGCGATAGGATAACCCTTTTCCTTTAGAATATTAGCGAGTGCTTCATCTGTTAAAGGCTTGCGTTTGTTTTCTTCATCAACGACATCTTCAAGAATTTTCTTGATTTCACGGGTACTGACTTCTTCTCCTTCTGAGTTTGTCATGGACTCTGAGAAGAACCGTTTTATTAAGAAGGTTCCGTAGGGTGTTTGTATGTATTTGTTTGATGCGACGCGGGAGACTGTGGAGATATCCATCCCAATTTCTTCAGCAATATCTTTTAATATCATCGGCCTAAGCTTCCGCTCATCACCGGTTAAGAAATATTCTTCCTGATAATTTAGGATGCAGCTCATGGTGAGCATTAG
>Ga0209815_1002260_pt1 | contig 11908 bp, 31 predicted proteins | sample CoawatmetaG00DNA_FD_187507 | JGI IMG/M metagenome (GOLD analysis project Ga0209815, IMG submission 187507) | Marine microbial communities from the West Antarctic Peninsula - Coastal water metaG002-DNA (SPAdes) (version 2) | ecosystem: Environmental > Aquatic > Marine > Coastal ...
TTGAAATAGTAAAAGCAATTAGAAAAATAAATCCTAATGCAAAAGTAGTTGTAAGAGGTAGTGATATTGATACTTGTGAAATAGAATGGATAGTAGGTACTGAAATTTCTAAATCAGATATTAAATCAAAATTAACAATTGTTGAACAAGAAATTATAGATGCAGAAACAAATGCTGCAACTAAAAAAGCATCTGGAAAAACAAAACTTAAAAATCTTGGATTAGATGATGACGAGATAAAAGCATTAATAGGAGTATAAATATATGAGTTCAATAGTTAAAGTAGATACCATCCAAGAAAACACTTCTGCAAACGGAATTACAGTTGATGGTTTAAATATTAAAGATAGTAAATTAGTAACTGCAAATTCTGTAGTGGCTAGTAACATCACAGCTGATGCGATTAATGGCACAAAAATTGCAGATGGTTCTATAGAAAATGAACACCTAAATGTGTTAGCTGTTACTGGTCAAACAGCAGAAACTTCTATTGCAGATGGAGATACTATTTTAATACATGATGCTTCAGCTTCAGCATTAAGAAAAATGACTAAAGCTAATTTTGTATCTGGTATTGGTGGTGCTAACACTCCAGCTTTTGCAGTAAAACTTGATGGCGACCAAAGTATAAGTAATCAAACTTGGACTAAAATTGCTTTTGCTAGTGAAGATTTAGATACTGATAATAAATTTGCAAGTAATAGATTTACACCTACTACAGCTGGTTGGTATAATATTCAATTACAACTTTATGTTGAATGTGCTGCTAGTCAAATGAATGAAGGAGTAGCTGCAATTTATAAAAATGGTTCAGATGTTGCAAATGCAAGAGCTGACCATAGAAATAATAGAGGTCAAGGTGCTGGTATTAACGTAAGTTATATACTTTATCTTGATTCAAATGATTATATTGAAGGATATGCTTATCTTGATGGTTTTAACTCTTTTGCCATTAAAACATTTCCAGGAACTTTAATGTCTGGATATAGAATAATAATATAGGAAAATAAATTATGGCACAATTAAGTACAAAAGTTAAATTATATTTAGAAGCTAATTCTAAAACTTGGAATAGAGATAAAGTATTTTTGCAAGACAATTCAGATGGTAATGGAGTTTTTATAGCTTTATGGACTTATGATATTGCTCAACCAACTGCTGAACAAATAGCATCATACGAAACAGCTGGTAATGCTGCTGAAACAAATGCTGGTATAGATGCAACTAGACGAACTGAATACTTGTCTTGGGATAAGCAAATGGAAATGGTCTATAAGGATCAAAAGAATGGTACTACAACCTTTAAAGATCATTGCGATAAAGTAAGATCTGATAATCCTAAAGGCTAATGACTAGGAAGAAAGCTTTAACTTCACTTGCTCAACAAAGTGTAGGCATAAGATTATCTTCACATGAAAAAATCTGTGCAGAACGCATGAACAATCTAATCACATCAATACAAAGATTAGAAAAAAAAGTTGATACACTTTCCGATAGTGTTTCAAAAGGCAAAGGCATTGTAGCTGTCCTGGTGTTCTTAGGATCTATAGCAGCAGCAGCCATAGGATTTTTTAATTATAAGTGAAATTTTACAACAAAGGTATTGCAGCTCATTTAGAAGCAATACTAAAACTGTTGGATGATGACCATTTAGTTTTCGAAAACTTACAAGGTCAAGGACCAATAGATTTAATTACAGTAAATAAAGAAACTGGCAAAGTTACCTTTTATGATGCCAAGTCTGATCGGACAAGCAGACACAAAAAGAGACCTCAATCAGAAATACAAAAAAAATTAGGAGTTAAAAATATATATGTCAACTTACATAAGAGAACAATCAGACTGGAAGGAAAAGTGGAAAAACTTTAACCTGGATGAGTTTAAATGTAAATGCGGCTGCGATCATGTTTCAATCCATTCTGATTTGCTAAACCTTCTTCAAACAGCTAGAGATTTCTTTGGATCTAGTATTATGATTTCAAGTGCTTATCGCTGTCCAAGCCACAATGCAGCGGTGTCCTCTACTGGTGAAGATGGACCACACACAACATCGAAATCAGTTGATATCCATGTATCAAACTCTCAACACAGAAAAGAATTAATAGATTACTTTGCTCCAAAAGTTACTGGTCTTGGTATTGCTAAGACTTTTATTCACATAGATTTATTAACTTATGAAGATGGTTTCAGTATGAGACCTAACTGTTGGATATATTAAATGTGGTTTGCTTTACTTAAAAATCCTTTAACTAAAATCATTGCTGAAAAAACCTTTGGTGCAATTAAACATAAGTTAGAAAAAGATAAAATTGTTAGACAAAAAGAACTAGATCATGTTGCTAATACAGATGTTCAATCTTTAAAATCAAGTGAGAGCTCGCTGAAGGATGAATATTTAGTTATTATTTTTAGTTTAATTTTTTTAGCTCATTTCATACCATCTCTCCAGGAGGCAATGCTTCGAGGCTGGGAAATCCTGGAGTTAGCATCGGACTACTTCTGGATAATTATTTTAACTATTGTTGGTGGATCTTTTGGATCATCTAGTATTACAAAATTTATTAAGAAGAAGTAATGGCTCGTAAGTTTAAAGATTTTATTGTTAGAGATCAGCCTAAAAAAAGAGGACCAGGACAACATAAAAAATCAAAATCTAAATCAGAAAAATTACAGCAAAAAAATACAAGATATAAAGGTGGCGGCAGATGAGAAGCCTACTTAAAATCATAGTTAGAATAAGAATGAAGTATGCAGATCTCAGAGGTCATCCTGGCAAACGATGGAACTATGATCCATCTAAAAATTATTTAAGAGGTAAGAATAGATGAGAGATACAAAAGTTATAGAAGTTTTCAAAAAGAAAATAGAACGGAAGTTTAAAGAAATGGATCTATTCAAAAATTTAAAAAAAGAAGTTTCAATAAATAATAATGGAACAAGTGAATACACAATTAAGAACGGAATTAACAAAGGAAAAGTTGCTAAATGAATTTTGCAGATCTTTTAAAAAAAAATTTTATATTTATACCAGTAGTTGCTTCTATTGTAGTTGGGGGTTTTACTTCAGTTAAATATGTTTTAAATTTAACAACTACTATTAATGCTTCAGAACAACACATAGTTAATCTTGATAGAGATCTAAAGGTTTCTATGGATAAAACTAATGATTTAAATAGTAGAGTAGCTTCATTAGAAGCATCCTTAAAAATGGCAGAAGATTTGTACAGAATTTTAAGTGAAACTGTACGAGAGCATGGCTATGATATTAAAGATTTAAATAGAGATATAAATGGATAGAATTCATGTGTTCTTTATTCTTTTTTACACACTTTTATTTGTTACCTTACTGCATTATGAGTTCGCAAATGCTAGGAACGAATATTTAAACTCTTACACTAACGAATGTAGAGAAGGTGAAGTTGATATATCAATTTCTAAAAGCGAAAGTGAACAAGATTACAGAACTTACGACACTAGCGATTATGATAATGATAGTCATCAATTAAGATTAACTTTTAGAAAATATTTAGGCACTACTTGTACTTCTGAGATGAGAAAAGTTTATCAAGAAAACATGGAACTAAGACAACAACTTGAATTACTTAAGATGTGTCGAAAAGTTGTAGGTAGAGAATTACCAGCAAGTATGGCTTTATTAAAAGCTAAATGTGAAGGAACAGATCCTAACTTAGCAACAAGCGATAAAAAAGATAATGAGAAACCAGCATACGATGTTTTGATGGAGAATATTAAAAAAGAAAATGAAAAATAATAAATGGATTGTACCTTTTGTTGGGACAGTAATTTTAGGAATATCTAGTTGGGCATTAATGACCATCGTACAACTCGAAGTCCATATAGGAATGCTAACAGAAGAAATCCTTTCTATAGATAAACAGATAGGTAGAATTTATAATTTCGTAGATTCTGTAAGAAATAAATAAATCACCATGAAGTCTAAGTCTGAGACGGAAATTAAGTGTGAGTATTGCAAAAACTATACTTCAAATTTTGTAACTACAGCAGAGTTTAAACATTTTTGCAGATTGCAAACACCAGGTTTTCCACCAGATAAAGATTGCATGGATAATTACATAAAGGAGAAAGACAATGCCAATGGTAAAAGGTAAAAAGTTTGCATATTCTAAAGCTGGAAAGAAAAAAGCTAAAGCTTATGCTAAGAAAAAGAAAAAAAAGTGAATCTTTATATAGTGAATTAACTATATAAGATTATCCTAAGTTTGATATAAGAGTAGTTGACTGGTTTGTGTTTGAATTAATTAGTGAATATTTTTTCATTAAATTTGTTTTGACAGTCTCGAGTTTGTTTAATAAAACAATGTTTCTTTAGACATTCCTCGGTAGCTCAGTTGGTAGAGCAGTTGACTGTTAATCCATACCTTACAAACACCTTCCAGTTGTTAAATTAACAACTACAGAAAGGTTAGCTAAATGTTTTTATTTTCCAAGATTGTATCGGAAAATAGTTTGTTCCTAATAAACTTTCACTTTAATTCACTAACACCAAATAGTGATGCACTTACAGATAGTTATATTAGAGTAAATTATTATTGGAAAGTTATCTCATGCAGTTATTAAATATCAATGACAAAAACAAAAAACTATAGAGTAACACCAGCAAATAATAAATGGATCATTCAATCAATCGAGGACAGAAAAACTATCAAAGTTGATGGATCTCCATTCAAATTAAAATCCGCAGCTGAACAAGCTATGTTCACACTTGAGATCTCTGGATCTACAACTCCAGTTATTAAAGATCCTGGCGGACTAACTTTTAATGAGGTTTTTAAAAAGTTTGCTCAAAAGAAATTAGATCTAAAAAATGATCGTAACAGAGTAAATCAAACTTCTTTAAATAGGTACATGCGAGAGTATGATTTGCGTATATCAAAATATATATCTCCAAATCTTTTGCTTTCAGAATTTAAGCTGCAAGAAATGGAGAACTATTTAAAAGCTGCTTATGATGATGGAGTACCTTTTAAAACTCTAAAAAACTCAGTTAAAGACATCAAGCATTTTATCAGAAAAGCTAACATGTATGGCTGGGGTGTTTGTAGAGATATGGAAACATTTTCTATATTTGATTATCATTATGTTATTCCAAATGATGATGCTTTATTATTTCGTAAAGAGACTGCAATACTTGATGATGAAACATGTATGAAAATGATTAATACAAATTATCAAGAAATGTGGAATGATTTAGATGCAGCTAATCGGTTTGCCATCTTATGTTTATTATTCATTTTAGGTTTAAGAGCATCTGAAATGATTGGTCTTAAAAGATCTAATGTTGATCTTGCTAATAAAATCATAAAAATTAAAGGTGTCTTTATTCAAGCTGAAGGTGGCTATTTAAACAGAACTAAAAACAGAGGCAGCAATCGAGATATGCCTTTGGATGAAAGTGCTGTTAAATTTTTTACCATGTGGTTTGAATATTTAGATAAAAATCACAAATATAATGATTGGGTTTTACCTGGCATGAGAGGTGATGGACCACTATCTTATAAATATGTAAATGCTCAGATCTGGAAAAATTATGCAGCACATGGATTGGCTGAAATAGTTTGCAGAAGAGATGGTCATGTTAAGATTTTATCTTCTTCTCTTAAAGGAGCTCCAACTAAAACTTTTAGACATAAATTAGGATCTAAACTTATTAGTTCTATGAACTCAGTATCAGAGCTTGGTCGAAATGAAGTTAAAGCTGCTATGGGCCATACTAAGTTTGAAACATCAGCTGAAATCTATGGAGATAAATTGCTTACAATTTCTAAGTTGGACCAAGAGAAGCTTGCTTCAGCTAGAGGTAAAGCTACCAACACAAATCTAATCTCACAAATAATTTCAAAAAAATAGTACGAAGTCTAGGTCATGGAGGCTGCTGAAACGCAGTCTCTGTGGCTGTGAGTAGCTTTATTTATACCAATATTTGTCGATATTCGCTTTATTATAAGAAACGATTTTCCATTCATCCTTTTTCTTAAAACTTCTTTTTGCAAAAAATTCAGCATCCTCTTCATTGCCGAATACCTGGTTTGTGTATGTTATAAATTTATTTTCTTTTTTAAAAATTAAAAAATACATTATCCTTTACGAATAATTCTATTCTCTTCCTTAAGCAGCTTGTTCTCAGCTGTTAATTTCTTAACCTCTTCACTCAGCAATCCATTCATTTTTTGATGTTGAGCTTCTAAATTTTTTATCTCAAGCAATTCTTTTTCTGATTTTTCTATTTTCTGATTTAATGCAGCAATAATATTTTGATGTTTTGTATGTAATATTATCGTATCTTTTAAGTTATTTGCTAGCTTACTCATTATGATCATCCTTTGCCTTATCAGCATCCTCAATTATCTCATCATAAACTAAATCGTATAATCCATTCGGATTTTCAACAAAGGCTATTTCTTTTTTTGTTTCTTTTATTAATTCTTTACAATGATCTTTAGCTTGCTCCAGGACAACTGTAAGATTAGGAAAATTAGATGGATATACTCCATAAATATATAAATCATTTATAGCTGCTGCTACTCTACTTAATCCTTGGTATCTTCTTTTTAACCTTTGGACCTTACTGTCTATAGGTAAATCATGAGGTATATTGCTCATCAATTTTTCTCCATTTTGTATTGTTTATTTTAATCTCAAGATCTTTAACTTCAGATGCAGTAGGCTCCTTTCCTTCTTCAGCCTTAACCTCATTATCAAATTTCTCTTCAATAACAAAACTTGCTTCACCAGTAGTTGTTTTAATTACTGTCATGAATACTCCTACTTAAAGGCTCATTAGCTTTTGTTTGTTCATGAATAAATGTTGGTGAAAGTAAATCATCGACCTTTACATTGTAATATTCAGCAATTTTTTTTAATCTAAATGGAGTTGGCATTATTGCTCCAGCTTCATATTTTTGAATATTTTGGTGTGTTACACCTATGACATGAGCTAAAACTTTTTGAGGTTTAAATTTTCTTAATCTACAAAACCTAATATTTCCTCCAAGCATGTGAGAAAATTCCATGTACTCAGCATCTCTAATAGCTTTCATTATTTACTCTCCATAAATGTTTTAATTTGTGCTTGAACAGATGGAATATTAAGATCTGGAATTTTAGCAGCTGTGGCCTCAAAACAACTGTTAGGCATCTGTTGGTATTTTGTATTCATGTTTAAAAAATATCCAATTTTTCCTTTTTTGTTTTTCTTTAAATACCAGGCTGTACTATCAAGTCTTAAATACGGACCAGTATCTTTATTTAAAAAAGTGTCTTTACTCATAGAACAATAGCTTTCTCTTTTTTTTCTCATATTAAATCCTCCAAAACAGTTTGACGTAATAATGTAGTTGCTAAAACAGCATTTAACCTAGCTGCTATCATGGGTGTGAGCTCCATTGCTTCACCATAATTTGATAATGTTTTAATTTCTGGAATAGTTAATGTTGCTAAATGCCAAGTGTTATCATCCACCATCTTATGTTGAATAGTTATTAAAACTTTTACTATTGCTTGTTGCTGGTCATCAACTGCTTGATTTATAGATCCTGGAAAATTTATTACGTTATTCTGGTTTCTTTTTTCTGAGCTCATTTTTTAAATACTCCTTATATTCAGTTTGAAATTCATCATCTTTTTCAAAAGTATTTCGATGGTTTATTTCCTGGTTCAATTTCCACTCCGAGTAACCCATCGGAATCAATCTCTTCTGATTTTTCTTTGTGCATATCATGTGCTTGAACTAAGTAAGCAAGAGCATCATCGTAAGTATCTTCTTTAAATTTATTTGTTGCTCTGATTATTTTTGCTTGTGCATACATCAGAGGAACTAAAAATCCTGGAAGGTTTTTCTTTAGATAAGGCTCTAAAATTATGGACCAGGCAGCAGCAATTTTTTTCATATTGCCATTAAATGATCCATAATCCTCTTGCCTGGATTTCTCTAACTCATTGAGCCTCCTATTAAGATTTTTTTTTGTCATCCTTGCCTACAAACTCTGTGTGTGCTTTTTGAATAAAAAACTCTACAGTCTTTGACATGCTTATTGGCATCTCAAACTTTTTTTGAGATAGCTGCTCAAGCATCTGATAAGTTTTAATATTAATTGCGACACTCTTAAATTTATCTGGATCCACAATTAAGCCTCCAACTCGGCTGGATTAAATGAAGTTGCATCATCTGCTTTTTCAACTCTATAAAAAGTATAAAAAACAGTTCCTTCTGACATCTTGCCTTTACCACTAGCTTTTTGTTGGTAAGCTCCGAAACGATGCTTAACTCCATCAACTACTATTGTTCCAGACATATCGTATGAACTTGGACTTTTTTTATTAGTTGCGATAAATGCTGCTCCTAAATCTTCTTTTTCTTTTGCTGGTGCAGCAGATGCTGCGATATCAAAATCTGACATATTAGATTGCTCCTTTGGTTTGCAGATTAATTTTTGCGGCTTTAAAATTTTCAAGTAATTTTTCGTAAGCTGGAGGATTTTTTGTTTTCAATCCTTCAAGCATTACTTTATGTTTCGTAAGCCATTCTTGATAAGATCCTTTGTGAGACACAGCTTCTAACTCTTTTAAAGCTGTTTGGACCTTGTTGTCTTGCTGCACGATTGCAGCTGAAACTTCTTCAGCACTTGCTATTCCATCAGATATAAAAGAACAGAAAGCCAAGGCACGACCTACGCAACTTGTTTCCGCATTTTCTAAAGCTGATGTTTGATTAATTCTTGATGCAGCTCTTTTTTCCTCTGCATGGCCAGTCGCAATATGTTTGTCATTAATAAATATATCTGCTTGCATGACTACAGTTTCTTTATCTATGCTTACAATTTTTGTAACTATATCTAAATCAGTTCCAAGAACTCTTCTTGCTATTGCTATTCTTAATGCAACAGTTGCATAATTTTTTCCATGAATAGAAATTGTTTGTCCATCTAATGATTTTTTAAACTCATTAACAGCCTGGACTAGCTTGTCTGTATTAGCCATAAAGTAATTGCTCCTATTATTGTTATTGTTAATATTTTTATTAATTTTATTTTTAATTGTCTTTGCTTCTGGTCCAATCTGTGTTGGATATAATCAAAAGTTTGTTTCCTCATAGCTTCCATAATAATTTTGCCTCTTTTAATAATTCAGCTGGCATGCCATTCCATGCAAAAGGATGATCTAAATTCATATCCATCATTGCAGCAGCTTCTTCAATAATTTCTTCTCTGCTTAAATGTTCAAACAGACTAAGTATTTTTTCTCTTCTTCTAAAAGTGTTAAACATGATTTGAAGATTTTTTTTCATACCTTCAACAGTAAGATGATGACAGTTGTTACTATCAAAAATAACAAAATTTTCTTTGGTTGCGTAAAGTAAATAAGCTGGAACTTTAAAATTAAAGTGAGCCGCATAAGTTGCCACCTGGACAACATGATTAAAGCTAGGTGTAACTGGAACAGCAGTAGTTAAAAAACTTCTGGATCCATCCTTTTTTACTTTACCTAAACGAGACCACTTGGTCTTTAGTTCAACTACTTTATCTGGCAATCCTTTCGGATCATTACCAGGTAGAACGAAATCAAAATCAATTCGACCTACAGTCGCTAAAGATGGAGCTAAAAATCCGTCTAACTGGTCTATTGATATTTGTCTTTCGCAAGTACAAGGACTTGTTACACCTAACTGTTTTAAACCAGAATGAGCATTGATTGTTACTTCTGGTATCTCTTCTAAATATCTAATTTTTTTATCACTATCTTTTTCATCTGTTGGAACATGATCTTTAAATTTTTCTATTTCCTCCTGGAGAGCTGCATCAAGAGTTATTTTTTCATTAGTTGTTGGTGCTATTTTTTTTGTGTTTGGATTTAATCTATAAACTGTATCTGCGTACATTCTTTGCAATACATCACCTACTACTCTTCCAGCTTCCATAGCAGAGTTTGATGGTAGTAATTCTCTTCTCATTGGTTGGTCCATCCAACAATATTTAAACAGCCAAGCTGAATCTGGAATTGCAAACTGTGTTGGGGAGCCATGATTAATATTTAATTTTCTGGCAAAAAGAGGAAGTGTTTTATTTAGTTCTGCTTGTAAAGGATCTATATCATTTGTTTTCATAAAATAAGATTTACTCCTATTAAATAATATTAACGATGTAGCTTTGTTATGATTTGTTATTTTTGAAACTTATGTACAGTTGCTGACTTTGTATTGAGTTGTTGACTTTGTTCAGTTTGTTTTGATGTAGCAATACAAAATGGTTGTTTTTCAGCTATGTAATTTACAATCCATTCTCTTTTATATAAAACAACTTCACCATCTTTTAAAAAGTTTGGTCCTCTTAACTTGCCTTCATCCATGCTGCACTCTCTAAAATAAGATAGCATTCTAACTTTTAATCCGAACTCATGTTGAACCTCTACTGGTTTTAAAAATTCGTTTTTATTTAATGCCATATCTTTTAAAAGTTTTTAAACCTCTTTCACATCTTAAAACATTGTATCTTATGTATTCAATAATTAATTTTTCTGAAGGTCTAATGTTTCTAATTTTAGAATTTATTTTTGCATTATATGGAGATAAATAAATAAAAGATCCTCGATCAATAGCTTCTTTAATAATCGCATCAAAAGTTCTCGCACTCATTCTTAAATTTTTCATAACCTTTGCTTTATAAAAACTTTCACCTTTTGTAGAATAGTAAAAGATTAAATTTAATAATTTCCATTTTTGATTTGTTGATGTAAAAAAACCTAATTGAGAACATTCGATTGATTGTTTTAAATTAAAGATTTGATCTCTTGCAAAACTTTGCAGCATTTTAATTTCAGCTGTTGCATAAATATTAATCTCATCATCAGTATTATGTTTTAAGTTTTGAAATAAATTAATTTTTTTCCAAATTGGATCGCTTTTTTTTATAATATTTCTGTCTCTTAATTTTTGTGTTGGTGTCGATTTACTCATAATATGTATATAAGATAGTCTTACGGAAAATAATACCGCAAACTTTGCGTATATCCTAAAAGTTGTCAATTTTGTAATTTACTCTAACTCAATTTTTTATTTGACAATCTATCTGAGGAAATTAAATCCTATTAATGGCTAGAGATCAGTTTTATAATCAACTTGTTACTCCTTTTTCTTACTGGCATAGACAAGCTCATAACGGAATTGCCTACACAGATCTTGATCAACTTTCTATCTGTCCAGCTTGTGCTCATCCTTTAATGTTAGCTGATCATATTTATAATAAAGATAATACCTTCATACAGAAATCGGATTGGCTCTATATTCCATACAGAAAAATGGCTAGAGCAGTAAATATACCTTTTTTTACAATCTGGTACACAGTCGATGAGAATACTAAAAACAGAGAGATCACCGAATTTCATATCGAAAATCAGCTCATAGAGGCTCATAGAAAGCGATTAACACCAGATCAGATGTTGCAGTACCTGGAATATAAGGTCATGGAACACATACCAGTTTGCCAAGCTAAAGAGTATTTGCTGAAGAGAATATCTGAGGACAATAAATATAATAAAAACTTTGTAAGGAGAGATGAATATGTCAAAATTCTATCTAACAGATCCTAATATACTTACAGCAGCTCTAACGGACCAGGAGTTTAAGGTTTATCATTATTTGTGCTCTAATTATAATATTATCAAGAGATCCGCATACATTAGAATTGTAGATGTTGCTGGACTATTTCAATTAACAAAAACAGAAGTTCAAGAAATTTTAATTAAGTTGTCTAAAATCAAAGTTGATGACTATCCGTTGATAAGTATTAAAGAAGATAAATATATTTCTTTTGATATGCCAAGCCATAAACATTTTATTGAAAGCATAGGATTTAAAAAGTTTTCCAACAAAGGT
>Ga0209815_1002261_pt1 | contig 11906 bp, 9 predicted proteins | sample CoawatmetaG00DNA_FD_187507 | JGI IMG/M metagenome (GOLD analysis project Ga0209815, IMG submission 187507) | Marine microbial communities from the West Antarctic Peninsula - Coastal water metaG002-DNA (SPAdes) (version 2) | ecosystem: Environmental > Aquatic > Marine > Coastal ...
ATGCGCTAGAAGCAAGCCTATTTGGCGGTAATATGCGCCAGTGGGTGAGTCGGGACTTAGGCATTAACTTTGATCAGCGCAACGCTTTGGTGGTGGGCATTGCGATGGGGTTTGCGGTTATCCCAACCATTTTTTCCATTACTGAAGATGCCATCTTTAGTGTGCCTAAGCATTTGACCCAAGGCAGTTTGGCCCTCGGTGCGACGCCTTGGCAGACCCTTACCCGCGTGGTTATTCCAACGGCAAGCCCGGGTATATTTTCCGCCGTAATGATTGGTATGGGGCGAGCGGTTGGCGAAACCATGATTGTTTTGATGGCCACCGGTAACACGCCAATTATGGACATGAACATTTTTGAAGGCATGCGTACCTTAGCGGCTAATATTGCAGTAGAGATGCCAGAATCGGAGGTGGGTGGGTCACATTTTCGCATTCTGTTCTTAGCTGCGCTGGTGTTGTTTGCCTTTACCTTTATGGTTAATACCTTGGCAGAAGTGGTACGACAACGTTTACGTCAGAAATACGGTTCACTGTAAGAGTTAAAGATGATGAGAATTGGTGTAAGACAATGGTTTGCAAGTGGTTTGCCCTGGATCTGGCTTAACGGCGCGGCGGTAGCGATTAATGTCATCATGGTGGTGGGTCTACTGGGATTGATTGCCGTGCGAGGTCTGGGGCATTTCTGGCCAGCGGCAATTTTACAGGCAGAGGTGCGAGTGCAGCAGGAAATGACCACCCTCATTGGTTCCATTGCTGATGATGAGCTAGTGAGTGCCGATCAACTGCGTGCAACCGGCGTCGAGCTTCCAGTGGGTCAGGAAAGTGCTAAGCGGCTATTGATTAAAGCGGGCAACCGAGACGTCACAGGGGCCGATTTTTTATGGGTGTTAGAACAGGACCTTAAGCAGCTAAGTTACCCTAAAGAAGTGATGACGCTAGAGCGCAGAGAGTGGGGTAATTTCTACGGTCGCTTGGTTGCTGTAAAGCAGGCGGGTGTCGTCATTAGTGATCGTGACACTCAAAATGATGCCCTGCTGTGGGAGCTTTTATTGGAGCGGGTGGCGCGTAGCCTAACTATTTATGATGACATTAAGCGTATTGAAAAGGGCACCATCGGTGATATTAACTATGCTATCGAACGCTTGCGCTTAGATCAACGAGGCCTGGAATTAGAAGACCTACTGACGCCTATTTTGCAAGCTGAGCTGGATGCTAAGCGGGGCGTATTAGACCGGCGTTATGAAGGTTTGCAGCAACAGTTGATCGATCTTTACGGCGCTTTTGAGCGCGACTCGATGATGGCTGAGACCATGTCTGGGGCGCAGGTGGAAATTAACCTTTCAAAAATAGTGCGTGCATTCCGGCCTAATGACATGACGGGCATGGAGAAAGTTACTTTTTACATGTCCAAGGTATGGGAGTTTGTTAGTACAGAGCCACGAGAAGCCAATACAGAAGGTGGTGTTTATCCTGCTATTTTTGGCACGGTATTAATGGTGCTGCTCATGTCTGTGATGGTGACACCGATTGGTGTAGTGGCGGCCATTTACCTACGTGAATATGCGAAACAAGGCTTTGTGACGCGCATTATTCGCATCGCAGTTAATAATCTCGCAGGGGTGCCTTCCATTGTTTATGGTGTGTTTGGCCTGGGTTTCTTTATTTACTTTTTGGGTGGAAATATAGATCAGTTATTTTTTGCTGATGCCGCCCCAGCGCCTACTTTTGGTACACCCGGTTTACTATGGGCATCGTTAACCCTGGCATTATTGACCGTTCCCGTGGTTATTGTTGCCACTGAAGAAGGCTTGTCACGTATTCCTCGTGCCGTGCGTGAAGGCAGTCTAGCCTTAGGCGCTACCAAGTCTGAAACCTTATGGCGTGTGGTTTTGCCCATGTCCAGTCCGGCAATCATGACGGGTGTTATTTTAGCTGTGGCACGGGCGGCAGGTGAAGTGGCGCCTTTGATGTTGGTGGGCGTGGTCAAGTTAGCCCCCTCCTTGCCATTAGATGGCAACTACCCCTTTTTGCATCTGGACCAAAAGTTCATGCATCTTGGGTTTCACATTTATGACGTGGGCTTTCAAAGTCCTAATGTAGAAGCAGCAAGGCCTTTAGTTTACGCAACCGCCTTTTTGCTAGTACTAGTCATTGCCTTGTTGAACTTGTCTGCTGTTGCTATCCGTAACCGTTTACGAGAGAAATACAAGGCTTTAGAGAGTTAATTAATGAGAGCAGATATGATGCATACAGAGCGCAAAACTAATTTTAGCCTAGCCATTGATGCGCCCCAGGGCCTCAGTATAGAGCAAGAGCGCATTGCTGTAGAGGTGCATGAGTTGAACTTGTATTATGGTGGTAAGCGGGCCTTAAATGGTGTGAGCATGCAGATCCCCCGTAATCGGGTCACGGCCTTTATTGGTCCCAGTGGTTGCGGTAAATCAACCTTGTTACGTTGCTTTAATCGAATGAATGATCTGGTGGACTCATGTAATATTGACGGCCAAATTACCCTAGATAAAGAAAATATTTATGCTAAGGGTGTGGACGTTGCAGACCTACGTCGCAGAGTAGGGATGGTGTTTCAGAAGCCCAACCCCTTCCCTAAGAGTATTTTTGAAAATGTGGCCTATGGGCTGCGTATTCAGGGCATCAAGAAAAAGCGGCTCATTAACGACACCGTTGAATGGGCGCTTAAATCAGCGGCCTTATGGGATGAGGTGAAAGATCGCCTGCATGAAAGTGCCTTAGGTATGTCTGGCGGTCAGCAGCAAAGACTAGTCATTGCTCGTACCATTGCTGTAAAGCCAGAGATTCTATTATTAGATGAGCCAGCGTCCTCGTTGGACCCTATTTCAACGCTAAAAATTGAAGAGTTGATACATGAACTGAAGAAAGATTTCACCATCGTTATAGTGACTCACAATATGCAACAGGCAGCCCGTGTGTCAGATTATACTGCGTTTATGTATATGGGGGATTTGATTGAATTTGGCACCACCGATCAATTGTTTACTAACCCTGTGCAAAAGCAAACGGAAGACTATATTACTGGCCGCTACGGTTAAATGAAGTTAAGGAATTGCACATGAATATTACTAATAAAGATGGACATGTTGGCCATATATCGCAACAATTCAATACCGAACTGGATGAAATCCTTACCCATTTAATGACCATGGGTGGGCTCATAGAGCAGCAGCTCAAGGATGCCATACTGGGCCTCAAAAGTGGCGACACAGAACTGCTGCAAGGCGCCATTAAAGCAGACGATCAAATTAATATTATGGAAATGCATTTGGATGAGCAATGCACCCGGATTATTGCCCGCCGTCAACCTGCCGCCAGTGATTTGCGTTTAGTTATTGCGATCAGTAAAGCCGTAGCAGACTTAGAGCGCATGGGTGATGAAATTTGCCGTATCGCTAATAGTGCCAATAAGTTAACTAAAGGGTTCCCTGGTGAAGGGTACGCTCAGGTTAGGCATATTAGCGACTTGGTGGCGACTATGGTAAGTGACTCATTAACTGCGTTTGCACGTTATGATGCAGATTTGGCCTATGAAGTGGCCAAACGTGATGATGAGGTCGATCAAGAATACAAGTTTGCCATGCGGGCCCTAGTCACGCAGATGATGGAAGAACCACAAACCATTAAGCAAAGTATGCATATCATTTGGATGCTACGCAGCCTCGAGCGTGTAGGTGACCATGCACAAAATGTAGCACAACACCTTATTTATTTGGTGAAGGGTATCAATGTGAGTCACAGTTCTGTGGCGCAGATGCACGCGACCCTTGATATGGATGACAAACACTAATTTGCCTCCACCGTAGGATGTCATTTTTTGGCACAACAAACTTATGCTAGTGAATCATAGAAGACCATCATGACTCAAAAGAAGATATTAATTGTTGAAGATGAGGAAGATATCCGCGAAATACTGCGGTTAGTGTTGGAGAAAGCTGATTTTATATGTTTTGAGTCTGACAACATTAAACAGGCCTACATTAAAATTATAGACCTTCAACCGGATCTTGTCTTGTTGGATTGGATGTTACCGATGGGCAGTGGTATTGAACTTGCGCGCCGTTTAAAAGGCGATGAATTGACCGCTAAGTTACCCATTATTATGCTCACTGCGCGCGAAGAAGAGGCTGATAAGGTGCTTGGCTTAGACTCAGGGGCAGATGATTTTATTACCAAACCCTTTTCCCCGCGCGAGTTAGTGGCACGTGTTAAATCAGTCATGCGCCGTGCTGGTGGCTTAGCCGAACATAGCAACATTCACGTGGGTGATTTAACCCTAGACTCTACGGCACAAAGGGTGATGATTAAGGACCTACCCATTACCATGGGTCCATCAGAAATACGCTTATTAACCTTTTTTATGACCCACCCTGAGCGAGTCTATAGCCGAGGGCAGTTGTTGGATTATGTGTGGGGTAGAAACGTGTATATTGATGAACGCACTGTGGACGTGCATATTCGCCGCTTACGCAATGCTTTAGGTAAACAGCACGCCCAATTTGTGCAGACCGTGCGTGGTTCTGGCTATCGTTTTTCGTCAAAACTCGACGAAGTAAGCTAGCATGTCTAGAACTTATATTGGGCTCGGTGTGGGTGTTATTGCGGGAGCCATCTTATGGTCGGTAGGTTGGTCGGTGGCCTTGGGCCTGATGGCTATTTCGTTATATCACGCGCATAAATTACAGCAACTGGACGTATGGTTAAATAGTGATGACCGATTAGCAGAATTACCCGATGCTCAAGGTGTTTGGGGCAGGGTATTTGATCGTATTGAGCAGTTACAGAATAAACACTTCAAATCTCAGCAAGAACTAACCACTTCTATTGTGCGCATTCAAAAATCGGCTAATGCATTGCGTGAGGGTGTGGTGACCGTTGATGCCAATGGCGCACTGGAATGGTGGAATACATCGGCGCGCAAAATGCTGGGCCTGAAAAAGAAACAGGACCGTGGCGCCCCTTTGCTGCACTTGCTGCGCGAACCTAGATTCTTTCGATATTACCAACAGGCAGATTTTAGTCAGCCCATTTATGTGCAGTCACCCGTTAATCCTGAGCAGGTATTAGAGATTGCTGTGACTGAGTTTTCTAAGGGAGATAATTTATTAATCGTGCGTGATATGACAGACAGTATCAAACTGGAAAATATGCGCCGAGATTTTATTGGTAATGTGTCCCATGAACTGCGCACCCCATTAACCGTAATCCAAGGTTACTTGGAGTCCTTCCAGATTCACCACCCTGATTTAGATGTTGATATACAAAAAGCCCACGTGCGCATGTTAGCGCAAACCCAGCGCATGACTAATCTGGTGCAAGACTTACTGATGTTGTCGCGCATGGAAGAGAGCATTGATCAGTCAAAAATTGTGCGCAACCAAATTGCACCCCTGTTAACCCTAGCCATCGCTAAAGGCCAGGCTTCAGCGCAAAAACTAGACAAAACAATTAATATAAATGTGGTGCTTGAAAGCCAAGCAAGTGTGGTTGGCATTAAAGCCGAAATTGTGACGCTATTGACCCATCTAGTCACTAATGCGGTTAAATATACCCAGCATGGAGGACAGATTGATGTCACTTGGCATGCAACTGATGATGGGCTGTGCGTTTCGGTGGCCGATAATGGTATTGGTATTGGACAACAGCATGTGTCGCGCTTAACCGAGCGCTTCTATAGGGTTGACCCCAGTCGGTCTAGCGCCAGTGGGGGTACTGGTTTAGGCTTAGCCATAGTGAAACGCATTATGTTGCGTCACAAGGGCAGTTTAGACATCACCTCAAAAGAAGGGCAGGGCAGTTGTTTCACCTGTACTTTTCCGCCCTAGGACTGCCTTTTTTTAACCTAATCAAGCCATAGCAAAGTCTGGTCTTAGGTTTCAGCCTTCAGTATCAGTATCAGTATCAGTATCAGTATCAGGCCCAGGCCCAGGCAGTAGCCTTAGGGCAGCTGCGAAAAACCCTTCAACGCACACCTCAATGATGACCCTCAGCGATGGGCATGCTCGTTATAAACCTTGCTGTCCATCATCAAGTGCAGGCTTTTGCCTTTGTAAGGTGAATGGGCTTTGACTACGTCCATATTCAGTTCTATGCCTAAACCTGGTTTGCTATTAGGGATAATATAACCTTTTTGCCAATCAATTTTTTCCTCCACTACTTCGGCATGAAAACCATCCCAAGTGCCGATACTTTCTTGAATTAAAAAGTTGGGTGTGGCGGTGGCTAACTGAATACTAGCGGCAGCCCCTATAGGCCCGTTATACAAGTGAGGGGCTATCTGGCAATAATACACTTCGGCTAAGGCGGCAATTTTCTTAGCTTCTAAGATACCACCTACGCGGCCTAGGTTCATTTGTAAGATCGATGCAGCTTGATGTTTTAAGACATCGTGGAATTCATACTTAGTGGTTAAGCGCTCGCCGGTGGCAATAGGAATGCTGGTTTTAGCCGCCACCCTAGCCATGGCTTCGGGTTGGCCAGGCGGCACTGGTTCTTCAAACCACAAGGGGTCATAGGGTTCTAAGCGTTGGGCTAAGCGGATCGCAGAAGCTGGCGTCATCTGGCCATGGGTGCCAAACAGCAGGTCACAGTTATTGCCCACAGCCTCACGGATTTTACGACAGAAATTTTCACTGCTCGCTAAGGCTGCAAGTGAAATTTGGTGGCCAGAATAAGCGCTGTAAGGCCCTGCTGGGTCAAATTTAAGCGCAGTAAAGCCTTGCTCCATATTTTTTAGGGCACATTCTACGGCTAAATCTGGGCAATCGTAATCATGCTCACCTTTGCTGTTGGTAGGGTAGAGGTAAGTGTAACAGCGTAATTTATCATGTACCTTGCCCCCTATCAGTTCATACACAGGCTTGCCTGCGGCTTTGCCAATAATGTCCCAACAGGCCATTTCTAGGCCACTGACAGCCCCCATCATGGTGAGGTCTGGGCGCTGAGTAAAGCCGCTGGAATAACATTCTCGAAAAAAACGTTCGATATGATGTGGATCGTGACCTTTTAAGTAACGATCAAACACGTCATCTAACACCTTCACCATCACCTCTGGATGAAAGGTAGATGCATAAACCTCGCCCACACCCTGGATGCCACAACGGGTTTGTAGGGTGACAAAAATCCAATACATGCCCCCGATATGAGGTGGAGGTACGGCCACAATGTGGCTTTGCATGGTGTCTATTTTCATAACAGGTCTCTTATTGTGCTTAAACTAAAGCACTGGCAGCAATATAGCTTGTTTAGGGTGGCTTATGTCAGCCTTTTAAGGCTCATTGGTGAGGGCATTCGATGGCATTATTTCAGCCACCAGCCCACCACACCAGAAGTGTAAGTAACAGGTCTGGGTTAATCAACACCAGCATTACTTTTTCTTTTGTTTTTGACGCAGCTCATGGACTTCACTTTGAAGTCATTGACGACGCCACTTGTACGTTTGAAACATGCATCTTGTTGCGGTTATATAAGGCTATGTGTGGCGCAAATAGCGGCTCTGTAGGCTTGATTTGTAAATGATCTAGTAGCACATTAAGCGCCACCTCTGCGGCACGGCTATTGCCATCGAGGGCTTTTAAGGCAATGCCTAAACCAAGATGAGGTATGGCGGCACCAAATACCCCTTCTGCACCGGTTTTACAGGCCACTTGGCCACCGTAGGCTTGCATCACTTTGGTGCAATGACGCTCACTACCGGCCACATAAAAGGGTTCTGCGACCATCGCTTGATAAAGGCTATGGCAAGCTTTTTGCCAATCATCAGGTAATTGTTCACCCGTACCAAAGCGGGCAAAGGCCATGGCTAAGTTAGGTAAGGGTAGGGCATAGGTGGGAATGGAACAGCCGTCGATACCCATGGGGTGATCGGCAATTTTAAGGTCCATCATGCGGCCCATGGCATCGTTAACCGCCTGCTGAACGGGGTGCTGGTGGTCAATATAGCCCTTGGTGTCTATGCCTTGGTGATGAGCAAAGCTCAAAAAACCGCAATGCTTGCCAGAACAGTTGTTGTGCACCGCACAGGCCTGCACGCCAGACTGGGATAAGGCGACAGTAGCAGGCTGATATAAAGGCCAATGGCTGCCACATTCTAACTGCTCCGAGCCCATGCCTAACTGCTCAAGCCAAGAGTTGACTAGATGGCTATGCTGGACTTCACCATTGTGGCTAGAGCAGGCCATAGCCAATTGTTGCTGGCTCAAATTAAGCGCCTCTGCAGCCCCACTAAGCATTAGTGGTAGGGCTTGCAGTGGTTTCGCTGTAGAGCGTGGGAACACTAATTGATCGGCATCCCCCCATTGGCTATGACGCTTGCCTTTGGCGTCGCTAATGACCGCAACCACTTGATGCCGACTTTCAACAAAGTCACCGCGGGTGACTTCAATCACCAGTTCTCGTCTATTCATCCACTGCTCCAGATAAGGCTGCAATTCAATGTGTAAGCCCCAACCTTAACATTGCAGTTAAACTGAGTCCAAGTGGGCCCTGGATGTTAAAGTGAGTGAGTCTAATAGAAATGGCTGTGCATCGGCGACGGGATAGCGTGTGCTCTAGGTTGCTAGAAAAGCATCAATCTCCGTTTGAGTCGGCACCATTAAAGCGGCTCCCTTGCGCTGAACGATCAGAGCGGCGGCTGCATTTGCCTTTTTGAGTGCTGTTTCTATACTGGCACCACGGGTGTAATGAGCCATAAAAACTCCAAAAAAGGTATCCCCAGCACCAGTCGTGTCAACCGAGTGAACTGTGTGGGAAGCAATTCTCTGGGCTACACCATCAGACAAAAACATTGCACCATCTGTGCCATAGGTAATCAAAAAGTCTACGCCCTTCAAGTTGCTAATGGGTGTGTCAGTGACCGACTCAAACAGCTCAGTTTCTGTTTTGTTCATCGAGACTAGGTCAACTTTTTTTATCTGTTGTGGCATTGTAATGGCGTCGAATGGCGCCGCTACAAGAGCGATCTTCATGCCTTTTTCGCGAGCGATGGCAATGCCTAATTCATTGGCATTGGTTTCGTTTTGAAGAACCAACCAATCATTGCTTTTCGCACTTGAGAGAGCGGTCCTGATCTGAACTTCGGAAAACAAAAGGTTTGTGCCACCATGCACAACAATAGAGTTCTCGGCTTTTTTATCGACATACACAATGGCATGGCCCGTTTGTGCATCTGCTTGAGAAATGAGTGTGCAATCCAATCCAAGACCCTTAATCATATCGAATACGGATTGATCTGCAGAGCCAACAACGCCAATGTGACGAACATCCGCCCCAGAACGATGGGCTGCTACTGAAATATTCAGCCCCTTGCCACCAATACTGCTTAGGCCCTCTAGAGATGAAAGCGTTTCGCCTGGTTTGGGTATTCTTTCGAGCATGTAAAGGTGATCAATGTTAATTGATCCAAGGTTATAAATGGTCATCGTTGTAGCCTTTCTTATACGTCTCTCTAGCCTTAGTTATGGGCCCACTAGCATCCAGTTTTATGACCTAAATCATACTGGTTAGCAGCCTTAGTTGGTTTCTTTGAAGAGGACATTTTGATCAAGAAGGTATAAAGAGAAAAAGGGCAAGCTGGCCCCCCCAAGCGCTCTGGCACCACGACCTACAATGCCCTCTAAAACGTTCAAATCGCTAATGCCTCGTGTATCTAGTTTACCAACCTCCACACGAATGGACGCCACTATTCTTTGACGAATATCAGTAGGAAGGGCCCCATCAACTACTGCGGCTTGAAAATCAATCACTGAGCAAGATGCGACAATAGCCCAAGCTAGATGGCGTGCCGTGTCTGCTATCCACTCATCAAGAAGTGGCTCAGGCAGATGCCAGTTTTCGGGTTCATTCCATTGTTGTGTTAGATCAAAACCTTCTGCTTTTAAACGCATTTCTAGTGTGTAAATAGACGCATGGTCAATAAGGGTGGTGATTTTTCCATCGGGTTGCATAATGGGCATTGGGCCAAAACCACCAGCGTTTCCAGTTCGCCCAGAATACAAGCCATGGTTTAACACGATACCACCACCAATAAAGGTGCCAATAAAAAAGTACACAAAGTCGGTCAGTTCTTTACCATGGCCAAATACCAACTCTGCGCCACAAGCTGCAGTGGCATCATTTTGGACACTGACGGGTAACTGAGTGATGGCTGCCAGTTCAGATCTAAAATCCAAACCTTTCCAAGCTTCAATTGCGCCTTCTGGTGCGCCAATTTTTTCAGCCCAATTCCACAGTTCAAACGGCATAGAAACGCCAAGCCCTGCAATACGTTTTTGCTCGGATGGCGATAGTTTTTCAATAAGTTCCAAAATGCCATTTTGGGTAAAAGCAATCATTTCAGAAGGCGTGGGATAAGCAAAATTCCTGCTGATTGATCTGAGTTGGTTGCCAAGAAAGTCGACCAAAATCAGGTCTGCACTGCGACGTCCAATCTTCAGTCCAATCGAAAAGACGCCGCTGGGATTAAGGCGCATTGGGATAGAGGGCTGACCAACCTTACCGCGTTGAGGTTCTCCCTTTAGCAGAAGTCCATCGTTTTCTAGAGAGCGCATAATCACAGAAACTGTCTGTGCCGAAAGCCCAGACCTGCGAGCAATCTGAGATTTGGCAAGGCTGCCGTGGCGTCGCACAAGAGACAAAACAAGGCGTTCGTTATAGTCCCGAACACGGCTTTGATTGGCGCCGCCGCTGGGGTCATTTATCTTTTTAGGTGGTTTTTCCAACATTAGAAAAATTCATTATCCTTTAGTTTTAGTACCCTCCACGCCAAAAAAATGGCTGGTTGGTGTGGGCGAACAGTGCACCAAATCAATAAATAAATCAATATTATTGATTTGGAAAGTTGATAAATTGACGTCTTTAGGGGCTAATGTCAATAGATAAATCACTTTGATTTATCTATTGACATTACATTGCGCCTTATGGAATTATTAGGGTAGCGAAGGGTTAATTTGTGATTTTCCCACGCCCAGGTGCAAGGATGTAAACCAGTTAAATTGGCACATCATGCGCCGCTAACGTAACCGAAGGAACGAATAATGAAAATAATAATTGCCAAATCAGTAATAGGAGCAGTGGCATTTTCAGCAATGTCAGTGCTAGCGACAAGTGCGTTTGCTGCAGATACAGCTGCTTGCCTAATCACTAAAAATAACACCAACCCCTTCTTTGTAAAAATGAAGGAAGGTGCTGAAGCAAAAGCAAAAGAAGCAGGTATCAATTTAAGGTCTTATGCTGGAAAAGTAGACGGTGATGCTGGGCCACAGATTACCGCCATTGAAAATTGTATGGCTGCAGGTGCTAAAGGTATTTTAATCACCGCATCTAACGACGCCGTTGTACCAGCTTTGAAAAAGGCCCGTGCTGCAGGTATTCTTGTTATCGCACTTGATACGCCTTTGGCTGACAGCGAAGCGCAAGACATGACCTTTGCCACTGATAATTTTGAAGCGGGTTTATTGATTGGCCAGTGGGCAAGAGCCACATTGGGTGATGCAGCTAAAGATGCCAAAATTGGCATGCTAGATATCAACAAAGACAATATCTCCGTTGACGTCGCGCGCGATACTGGTTTCCTTGTTGGTTTTGGAATTGACGTACCCAACCTAAACGTTATGGGCTCTGAAACAGATCCACGCGTAATTGGTCATGAATCGTCTGGTGCAAATCCAGAGGGTGGTGTTACTTCTGTTGAGAACTTGCTTGCAAAAGAACCAGGCATGAACGTGGTTTATACCATTAACGAACCAGCCGCAGAAGGTGCGTATCAAGCGCTCAAGAAAGCTGGCAAAGAAAAAGACGTGTTGATTGTTTCTGTTGACGGTGGTTGCCCAGGCATCGCTAGTGTTAAGTCTGGAGTTATTGGTGCAACGTCTCAGCAA
>Ga0209815_1002264_pt1 | contig 11899 bp, 10 predicted proteins | sample CoawatmetaG00DNA_FD_187507 | JGI IMG/M metagenome (GOLD analysis project Ga0209815, IMG submission 187507) | Marine microbial communities from the West Antarctic Peninsula - Coastal water metaG002-DNA (SPAdes) (version 2) | ecosystem: Environmental > Aquatic > Marine > Coastal ...
AGCGATTTTCGATCGGGGATGGGCAGAAAACCTGAGCTAACGGTTATTCTTGATGCCAATAAGAAACGTCTCTCTCGCAAGAAGGTCTTGGTTCTGTCTGGGCAGGAAGGCAATGTTGATATTGCCCAGAATTTGCCCCCGGATGCCTATGATTTGGATCCAGAAGCACTGTTTTAGAGATACCAGCCTGCGCTGGTATGACGCGATTATCAGACCCAATAGTTAACCCAAACCTAATGGTCAACCCAGACCTAATAGTCACCCCAGATCTAATAGTCACCCCAGCGAAGGCTGGGGTCTCACTGGGATTGATGCAACGCTGATTGTGGAGAGGTACCAGCCTGCGCGAACATGCCCCCTAAAACTGTTTGTTGGTGTCCTGAGTTAGTCGGGCCCACCATCTGAGGAGTAGGCGATCTGCGCTCTCTTCGGCGGCGATGCCCAGGCGCTGGTGGAGTTTCTTCTTCTGCACAAACGACACTTCGAATACATCGGCTTCGGCGATACGTGATACCAGATACTCATCACTGGTTTGCACATCATCCACCAACTTCAATTCCATGGCTTGAGAGCCATACCAGATTTCACCCGTGGCTATCTGTTCAATATCAATCTGCGGGCGACGTTCAGATACGTAGCTCTTAAATAGCTCATGAGTCTCTTCAAGTTCTTCTACAAACTTATCCCGGCCTTCATCGGTGTTCTCTCCAAACATGGTTAAGGTGCGTTTGTATTTACCCGCAGTGAGAATTTCAAAATCCACATCATGTTTCTTCAGGACCTTATTAAAGTTCGGCATCTGCGCCACCACGCCAATAGACCCGACAATGGCAAAGGGCGCGGCTAGAATCTTGTCCGCCACACAGGCCATCATATAGCCACCACTGGCAGCAACCTTATCGACACAGGCGGTGAGTGGAATGCCTTTCTTGCGTAGGCGGTCGAGCTGACTACTGGCCAGACCATAGCTGTGAACCATGCCGCCTGGGCTCTCTAGCTTAATCAGCACCTCATCATTACTGGTGGCCTGAGTTAATATGGCGGTAACTTCTTCACGAAGATGACTCACCGCCGATGCGCTGATATTGCCGTCAAAGTTCAGTACGAATACTCGGCTTTTGGGCTTAACAGTCTCCGGCTCTGCAGAGCCATCACCAGTCTTAGCCATTTTAGCGGCTTCTTTTCCCGCTTTCTTTTCTTCTTTCTTAGCAAGAGCCGCCTGCTTCTTCTTGGCCTTAATCAGCTTTTTCTCTTCGGCCTTCTGCAGGGACTCATCCATGGTCGCCAGCAACATAGATTCGCTCATATGCTCAAACTGTTCGTTGAGTGGCGTTATTTCAAGATGGCCCTTCTCATTACCCTGGGAGTTTTTTTGGCGGGCATTAACAATGATGCTGACAATCATGGCAAAGGCAAATACAAAGGTCGCTATCTTGGCCAAAAATAGGCCATATTCTAAAAGGAAATCCAAGGTTCACTCCAGAGTAATCAAAAATTTGTTCATTAATAAAATAGCAGTATAGACGCTCTTAGCGCTTAGCTATTGGGTATTCTCTACTGGCTCGCGGCTATTATCTCGTAACAAATAGCCCCTAGCCATAAGTCAAAGTCGCATCATCTATATATTGCTGTAACAGGCGGCCAGACATAATAGTGGGCGGCGCAATAATCCCCGGCATCTGGTCGTACCGAAACCAATCTGCCTCGGCAATTTCAACACCGTCAATCTTAATGTCATCGGTAACCGCATCGGCAATAAAGCCCAGCATTAGCTGACCGGGATAGGGCCAAGACTGACTGCCAAAGTATCGTAGATTGGTTATTTCTATGCCTACCTCTTCAAATACCTCGCGATGAAGGGCCTGTTCTGCGCTCTCTCCCGCCTCTAAGAAACCCGCCAAAGAGCTATAACGATTGGGGGGCCAGGCAGTATTGCGCGCTAACAGGCAGTGGTCCCCTTTTGTGACTAATACAATGACACAGGGGGAAATTCGCGGGTAATTATTGATGTTACAGGGCGTACATTGCAGGGCATGCTCGCTGTCGGAAGCGCCGTTGGGCTCTCCACAGCTACCACAAAAGCGATGCTTATCCTGCCAGTCGAGAAGTTGTACGGCACGACAGGCTAAAGAAAACTCCTCATCACCAGCACTCATTAATAATGTACGCAACTCAATAAGTTTAAAGCCTTCAGTGCTCGCAGCCTCGGGCAATAGCTCCCAGACTTCACAGTCCCTACCATGCCACTGGCCTAAGGTAATGCGTCGCTCACAGAAAAATTTCAGCAGGTCTGTCTCATCGCTGTCAATGACGGGACCAAAGCCAGAATCAGAACCGGTCGCTGCATTCGCCGCAGGAACTAGAAGCTCCCCCGCAATCACTGCAATGATCCATTTTTTATCCGTATTAATAGCAATAGAGCTGGCATAAAAACCGTTTAGGCTTGGTGGGATGGTCACAGCGGGAGATACCTTTGATATAGAGCGTAAAATCAGATGAAAAAGACCGCGAAAGCTTGCAAATTATTAACGCTGCAGCTAAGGTTTCGGCCAATATTTTTTTAAGTTTAACATGAAAGCATCATCGAATTGAGCAGTGATTAAAGTCTACAAATACTGCTTGCCAACAGGATTATAAAGTAACTAAGGATTTACACATGACTCCAACAATGCCCCATGCATTTAAAAAGAATTTTCTCGGTAACTCTCCCGGTTGGTATGAGAGCGCCATTATTGCCTTTTTAGTGTTCAACCCTCTCATACTCTATGTGTTTGGCCCCTTTATTATGGGCTGGGTACTCATCGCGGAGTTTATCTTTACGCTGGCTATGGCCCTAAAGTGCTATCCACTGCAGCCCGGTGGCCTACTTGCCATTGAAGCCGTACTGATGGGTTTAACGAGCCCCGAAGCTGTCTACAACGAGACTGTCAGTAACTTTCAGGTAATTCTGCTGCTTATGTTTATGGTCGCCGGCATCTACTTTATGCGCGACATGCTGCTGTTCACCTTTACTAAGATTCTTCTAGGGGTGAAATCTAAAACTACTCTGTCGTTTTTGTTCTGCTTCGCAGGTGCTGTCTTATCTGCGTTCCTGGATGCTCTGACCGTAACAGCGGTTCTGATTACCATCTCAGTAGGCTTTTACTCGGTGTATCACAAGGTTGCCTCAGGTAAGAAAATTGTCGACACAGATCACGACCACAGCGACGACGCTAGTGTGCGCACTCTTAACCGCGAAAAACTTGAAGACTTCCGCGCCTTTCTGCGCAGCCTGATTATGCACGGTGCCGTTGGTACTGCTCTGGGTGGTGTAACCACTCTGGTAGGCGAGCCGCAAAATCTGCTGATCGCTGAAAAAGCAGGCTGGACGTTCATTGAGTTCTTCTTAAAGATGACCCCAGTGACTATGCCCGTTCTGGCCTGTGGCCTGATTACCTGTATTCTGCTCGAAAAGAGCAAGATATTTGGTTACGGTGCACAGCTTCCAGAAGAAGTACGTCAGGTTCTGCAAGAATCTAGCGACCATGACGATGCTCACCGCACCCAGTATCAGAAGGCTGCAATGATCACTCAGGTAGTCGTTGCACTGATCCTAGTTGCTGCTCTGGCCATGCACTGGGCGCCTGTTGGCCTGATCGGCCTGATGGTTATCGTGCTGCTAACAGCTTTTAATGGCATTACTGAAGAACACCGCATTGGCCACGCCTTTGAAGAGGCTCTGCCCTTTACCGCTCTGCTGGTTGTGTTCTTTGCCATTGTTGCGGTGATTCACGAACAGCACCTGTTCTCACCTGTTATTGCCATGGTACTGGAGCAGGATGAAGCGATTCAGCCTGGCGTATTCTTTCTCGCCAACGGCCTGCTTTCAGCCATTAGTGACAACGTGTTTGTAGCTACGGTGTATATCAATGAAGTCCGCGCTGTATACGATGCTGGCGACATAAGCCGTGAGCACTTTGACAAGCTGGTTATCGCGATTAACACAGGTACTAACTTACCCAGTGTTGCCACACCTAATGGTCAGGCTGCATTCCTGTTCCTGCTAACCTCGGCAATCGCACCGCTGATTAGACTGTCTTATATGCGCATGGTGATCATGGCTCTGCCATACACGATTGTGCTGACAACCGTTGGCTTCCTATGTGTGGTCTACCGATTGTAATAGCAGTACTGCAGTAACAAAAAAGGCGATCCAATAAATGGATCGCCTTTTTTTATGTCTGTCGCTTTCTGAATTTTACTGAGCTTTGTTGCAGCTTTGCTAAATAGAGCTCTTCTTTATTACTACTCTCTGCCTAAAGCCAGGATAAGAACTACTAAGCCTGTGTTTTCTTCTTCTCATCAGCCTTAAGGTCTTTGCGCAGCACCTTACCCACATTAGTCATTGGCAGCTCATCGCGAAACTCGACGAACTTAGGCACCTTGTAGGCCGCCATATTCTGCTTACAAAAATCAATAACCTCAGCAACGGTTAACTCTGGGTCGGTGCTGACCACAAACATCTTAACCACCTCACCCGCCTTAGTATCAGGAATACCGATAGCAGCACATTGAGACACTGCTGGGTGCAGCGTTAGCGCCTGTTCTAATTCATTGGGGTACACGTTGAAGCCAGAGACGATAATCATGTCTTTAAGACGGTCAACAATCTTGATATAGCCCTCTTCATCGACCACAACAATATCGCCCGTGTGCAACCAGCCATCGACAATCACTTCGGCTGTTTGGTCTTCGCGTTTCCAGTAGCCAGCCATAACCTGGGCGCCACGAACACAGAGCTCGCCAACACCGCCAACTTCCTGCACTACGCCATGTTCATCCACGACTTTAATATCAGTGCCGGCGATGGGAATGCCTGCAGTACCAATTTTCTCAAAGCCCGAAGGATTCATCGAAATAATCGGCGAGGATTCGGTCATGCCATAGCCTTCGCTAACAATACAGCCGGTGGCTGTTTGCCAGTCATCAGCAACAGATTCCATTAGGGCCATACCGCCAGACAGGGTCAAACGTAAATTAGAGAAATCGAGTCTCTTGAAATCTTTGCTTTCAAGCAGGGCAACAAATAATGAGTTGAGGCCGCAGAAGATTTCAAACTTAAACTTTTTGATTGCACTGACAAACAGCGCGATATTACGTGGATCAGGAATCAGTACGGTATGCCCACGAGTTGCTGGCATAAGTCCCATGCACAGAGAGTAAGCATAGATATGATAGATTGGTAATGGTGCCACACAGGTACTGTGTGTAATGGGGTCTTCGAGAATAGATATAACACTCAGTGCCTGCGCAACATTGCTCACTAAGCTATTCTGAGTAAGCATTACACCCTTCGAGGCGCCTGTTGTACCGCCGGTATACTGAAGCGCACAGACATCATCCAGTGTGGCCTTGTGAGCAATATAATTACTGCCACCAGCAAGTAGATCAGAAAAGCTGATATGACTACCCTTGGCCAGAGATGGGCGCTTACCCATCAGTTTCATGGCGCCACTAAGCAGCATGTTTTTTGGTTGTGGTAGCAGGTCAATTGGGCGGGTCACAATCACATGCTCGATACTGGTGTCTGGCAAGGCTTCGCAAAGGGTGTCGTAGAACTGATCCAGCACAACAACAGCCTTGGCGCCAGAATCGTTAAACTGGTGGATCAGTTCGCGAACCGTGTACATTGGATTGGTGTTAACAATTACCAGACCGAGTTTCCAAGCGGCAATAACCACGATAGGATACTGAATCAGATTGGGTAGCTGCACTGCGATACGATCGCCGGCAACCAGCTTTAATTTCTTCTGAAAGTAACTCGCTACACGTCTTGCCAGCTGGTCAACTTCACCATAGGTCAAGGTTTGCCCAATACAGGTATAGGCTGGATAGGTAGAGGAATCAGCAACAGCCTGCTGCCAAATCTCGAGGAGAGACTGGCCGGGTAGCTCTGGTTGCTTACTGCCGATACCTGTCTTGTTTTGCGCCTTCAATACCGCGTCTTGAACCTTCATAGCAACATCTCTATTTATTATTGTTGTAGGCAAATTTCAAATTATTTTGTCCGCTTAGCGAGACAGTAGAGACATGCCCTTCTCGAGGCCACCCAGTGTCAGCGGAAACATTTTATCGTCAACCAGCTCTTTTAGCATCTGAATTGAGGGCGTGTACTCCCAATACTTTTCCTGCACAGGGTTAATCCAGATAAGCTTCTCAAAGGTCTCGGCCATGCGGTGCATCCAAACCGCACCAGACTCTTCATTATGATACTCAACACTGCCACCAGGGCTGGTTACCTCATAGGGTGCCATAGAGGCATCGCCCACATAGATAACCTTGTAGTCAGCAGAGTACTTATTCAATAAATCGAAGGTAGATATCTGCTCTTCGCGACGGCGATTATTGTCCTTCCACACATAGTCGTACATGCAGTTATGGAAGTAGAAATACTCGAGATGTTTGAATTCGGTTTTAGCCGCCGAAAACAGCTCTTCGCAGAGCCGCACATAGGGGTCCATCGAACCGCCCACATCAAAGAAGATAAGTACCTTCACCGCATTGCGACGCTCGGGGACCATTTTGATATCCAGCATGCCTGCATTACGCGCCGTACAGCGAATAGTATCATCCAGATCGAGATGATCTGCAGATCCCTCACGGGCAAACTTGCGCAGGCGACGCAGGGCCACCTTAATATTGCGAGTGCCAATTTCAACAGAGTCGTCTAGGTCCTGATACTGTCGCTCATCCCAGACTTTAACCGCGGTGCCCTTGCCTCCCGGACCGCCAATACGCACGCCCTCAGGATTAAAACCGCCATGGCCAAAGGGAGAAGTACCATTGGTACCCACCCATTTATTGCCGCCCTCGTGACGCTCTTTTTGCTCTTCAAGGCGTTTTTTAAACTCCTCAATAAGCTTTTCGAGCCCCCCTAGGCTTTCAACCTTGGCTTTTTCTTCGTCGGTAAAATGCTTTTCAAACTCTTTACGCAGCCAGTCTTCAGGCAGCAGAGCTTCAATAATACCGTCGATATTTTCAAGATTCTTAAAGTAAGCACCAAAGGCTCGATCAAAACGATCGTAGTACTTCTCGTCTTTAACCATCACCGTGCGCGCCAACAGATAAAAATCGTCGATCGAACCGAACGCTAGGTTTTGTTCCATCGCGGCAAGAAGATCCAACAGTTCCTTGATAGAAACAGGCACATTGGCTTTCTTGAGCGTCTGAAAGAAGTTAATCAGCATAGAATAAACTCGTTTACTTCAGGCCAGTCTATTTGGCTTCGCGGCGTGTCATAAACGCCAGTCGCTCAAGCAGATGTACATCCTGCTCATTCTTGAGCAAGGCACCATATAGCGGTGGAATCGCCTTGGTCGGATCGCGATTAGTCAGGATATCATCAGGAATGTCATCAGACATAATCAGCTTCAACCAGTCGACTAGCTCAGATGTTGAAGGCTTCTTCTTAAGGCCGGGAATCTTGCGCACATCAAAGAAGATATCCATGGCATCGTCCACCAACTGCTTTTTGATCTTAGGAAAATGCACATCAACAATGCGTTGCATGGTCATACGATCAGGGAAGTTAATAAAGTGGAAGAAGCAGCGACGCAAGAATGCATCGGGAAGCTCTTTTTCGTTGTTGCTGGTAATGATTACGATCGGACGCCGTATCGCTTTAATGGTTTCGCCCGTTTCATAAACGTGGAATTCCATCTTATCGAGTTCGTGCAGTAGATCGTTAGGGAATTCAATATCCGCCTTATCGATCTCATCAATCAGCAGCACTACCTGCTCATCGGCTGTAAAGGCTTCCCAAAGCTTGCCCTTATCAATGTAGTTGCGAATGTCGTTGACCTTCTCACTGCCCAGCTGGGAGTCGCGCAGACGGGAAACTGCATCGTACTCATAGAGTCCCTGCTGTGCCTTGGTGGTCGATTTAATGTGCCAAGACAGAATAGGCATACCCAGCGCACTGGCCACTTCTTCAGCCAACAATGTTTTACCTGTGCCAGGCTCGCCTTTAATCAGCAAGGGGCGCTGTAATGTTACTGCAGCGTTTACCGCCATCTGCAGCTCTTCTGTTGCTACGTATTTTTCCGTACCCGTAAATTTCATATCGTCTGAATCCACATTAAGTAAAGTTAATCTTCTTATTTAGGCCTGCATAATAGTCTAATCTTGCACTAGTTTTCCGGCTAAATGGGCTCAAAAGAGCCTGTAAATGATGAATATTGGCACTATGTATGACTCTATAGTCAAACCGTCACCCTTCAAGAGTCACCCTTCAAGAGGCGCTGTTTAGCAGCCACTGCTTAAAAGCACCTAAACTAAAGCACTGGCCCTGCTTTGATCTTTTTCATTAGGCTGCCTGCGCCGCGAATGCCCACCACAGACATCGCCGTGACCATGCCGGCCATCAATGCGCCAACCACGCCACAGCTAATAACATCCTGACCGGTTAAATAGAGCCCCGGCACTGCCGTCTTTGGTTTCAACCAGTCCTGCTGGAAACGTTCTTTGTTGTGAGCCAGACCATAGGCCTCGCCCTTCTTGTAGCGGCAGAAATGGCTGGTGGACAGTGGTGTAGAGACCTCTGAATAATCTACTTTGCCGCGCAGCTGTGGCATCTGTTTATATAGAGCCTCAAGCATGCGCTCGGATAAATCTTCCTTTAGCGCCTCGTAATCGTCTCCACGCTTTCCCCAGGTCTTATCTGCCCACTGACGGTACTCCTCAAAGTCACAGGGACCGATCACAATCTCAATGGTCGAGCGGCCCGGATAGCGGCGTTGAAAGTCTGGGTCTTTGGCCGAGGGAAACGACACATACACTAGAGGCAGCGGCGCACTGGGATCTTTGCGCAACGCAGCAACATTGTCATCATGATGTTCATCAATGTAGATCCACAGATTGGTCTTTGGTAACTGAAGTTCTTCTGCAGTGCCCTTAAGCCCAAGATACATACCGCCATGGGACATGGAAGTTTCTAGGGCATCAACCTTTTGCTTATAGCCCAGCTTTTCGCTTAGCGCTGCAGGTAAGAGATCTGAAAAAGTATTAACCACCCCAGCGTTACTAATAATATGCTCGGCATAAAGGCAGTGACCATCGGCTATTTTTACCCCAACGGCCCGGCCTTTTTTAATGATAATTTCCTGTACGTCAGCATAGGTAAATACATCGCCACCAGAAATCTGTATCTGGGGAATTATCGTTGCCGCTATTTGTGAGGCACCGCCCACGGGATAGAAACCGCCATTAAAATAATGACCAGCGATTAGAGCATGCATAAGAAAAACGGATTCTTTTGGCGGGCAACCATGATCTCCCCACTGACCACAGAGCACGGCAATTAACTTTTCATTATCGGTCAATCTCCTAAGCACATCGTAGGATGTGTCGAGGGCATAATCGGGGAATTTATTCTTTGACGACAGGGACATCAGCTTAGCAACAGGCGCTGGCATGGCCTTAGCCTGACTAACCGCGCCCATATATTTAGTGGTGGCGGTTACTAGCTCAACATATTTATCGATGGCATCGACATCGTCGGGAAACTGTTTCTTTAAGGAGTTTTTAAAGTTTTCTTTACCCGCCACAAAATCAAATTTCTCATCACCAAGAATAATTCGATCATACACAGGGTCCATCTCAGCCCATTTAAGCTTGCCCCCAGAAATATAATCAAAGAGTCCACGACCCTGACTTTTGCGGCCCATATCACCAATATAATGAACACCCACATCCCATTCATAACCATTGCGTTCGTAGGCATGGGTAAAGCCTCCCGCAGTGTAATGCTGTTCTAGCACGATAACCTTCTTACCCATTTGCGAGAGCAACGCGGCACTACAGAGACCACCGATGCCGGAGCCTATAACGATGGCGTCATAGTCTGCATCGATGCGCTCAGCGCGATATCGGGTGCCGATACGCAATGTGCTTGCAGTCGTTTTTGGTTTTTTAGACGTCGCTATATCTGCGGATTGATCGTTCATTGCAGCCCCTCTTTACTTATTTTTTATTATATTTTTATTTTTTTGGAGGTATAGCCCTGGGCTTTGCCTTGGCTTTTACTTTTGCCTTTGCTTTAGGAGCCTCAGCGCTAATAGCAGCCTCAGGTTTTACGGGCGGTTTAGCCTTATTAACTGTTGGAGCTGCAGGAGCAGAGCGTTTACTGCCTTTGGTAAATCGAGAAATCAAGAACCGAGCCAGCACATAAAAAATAACGGCGAGAAAATAAAAGGCTAAAATAGGCGCTAGCCCACGCTGAAAACCTAGGTTATCTCCCGTGGCTAACAGCCCTTCATAAAGACTCACAAAAAACGCGGGTGCAAGATGAGGATCATCGCGGTAGGCCGTCACTGGCGTCAGCAAACACACACTGGCAAACAGCAACACCAAATGTCGAATAGTCGTAAAACGCAGATTACGCATCCAGTACCAGAGAACAAACAGCAAACAGGTAACCCCAGTGCCGTAAGCAACCCATCCCCATAAATAATTTTCAGCGCTATACATAATTAATCAACCCATTGCACTATGTGCTCTTCAATATCGTCATCGTGAACATGCAGTTCCGAGACTACCTTTCCCTGCAATGAGGCTCCATAACTATGCAGTGACTCAAGGCTTCCTGTCACTAGATGATGCCATTCTGGCAGGGGTTCCCCTGCGGCAATTAACCGATAGGAACAGCTCTTTGGTAACCATGCCAGAGAGTGAATATTTTTCTGATCCAACTGAATACAGTCATCCACAACCTTGTGCCGCCCGGCATAATCACTGCAGCGACAGGATTCTGTGTCCAGCAACTCACAGGTGACATTGGTATGAAATATCTCACCCGTGTCGTAGTCCTCAAGTTTTACCAGACAGCATTTCGCACAGCCATCACAGAGTAATTCCCACTCGTCGGTGGTCATTTGCTGAAGGGTTTTTGTCTGCCAGAATTTTTTCATACTATCTTTTATGCTCATCAACTCTTCAGGTTTGGATTACCCAGCCTTAACATTACTGACGGTACTCAGGCTGAATATTTGCCTGGGGGAATTTTGCCGGGGGCAGCTGTAAGTAAAACCCATTTTTAGTAATGTCTGACAACACCTTATTGATATCTGCCCGGGCGAGTTTCCGCGATGGGGTTAAAATCATGGTGGTCACCAACTTAAGTTCACCAAAGCTCGTCAACAGCTCTTCGGGCACTTTTGAAGGACCGCCATCTTTTGGGACGTAGAGGTACATTTCCTCTTTCTTGTCGCCCTTATAAATATCACATAATATTTTCATTAAAATGTTTCCGTACTTTCAAGCACTGCCTGAATGGCTGGTTTAACTCTGGCTTGACGCCATCCCTGATTTAATCTTTCCGGCCAGTTGCACTGACCTTTATTCTCGCTTTCCATGGCACTGCGCAGAATAGCCTCGAGCTCTTTTTTATTAGACAAGAACTCCTGAGGAATCTGCTCTGCTTCGGCGACGGAGGTCAATGCACTGCGCATGGCTTTCATCACCGTATTAGCTGTTTTGGTGAGGGGCTCTGGAATCGCAGCGACGGGTGCATCGGCATCGGAGTCTTGAACCTGCTGCAGCACCATCTGGCCATGACGCTGAATAGAACGAGAGTACCAGTCTTCAATACCCTGCAGCTGCTCATCAGCGGTTGGCATGCGTCTGGCTATCTCGAGTAGCACCTGATCTTTAATAATATGTGAGCGCGGTTTATCCAGTTCCCGAGCGGTGTCTTCCCGCCAGTCGCAGAGCCGCCGCAATGCACTTAACGACTTGGCCTGTAAACGCCATGCGCCTTTTACGCGCAGATAATAATCGCTGTTATCTTTGCGCCCTGCGGCCAGATCGAACATGGCAACAGTTTCTTCGGCAAACCATTCCTGGCGCTGCTGGTCTTCCAGTG
>Ga0209815_1002270_pt1 | contig 11889 bp, 6 predicted proteins | sample CoawatmetaG00DNA_FD_187507 | JGI IMG/M metagenome (GOLD analysis project Ga0209815, IMG submission 187507) | Marine microbial communities from the West Antarctic Peninsula - Coastal water metaG002-DNA (SPAdes) (version 2) | ecosystem: Environmental > Aquatic > Marine > Coastal ...
AGGAAGTCTTGCAGAAGTTGGCAATTGGTTTGTAAATTTAAAAGAAGATTTTAAAACCTTAGAAAATATTGTAACATCTGTAGACAACTGTATTTCAATTTCAGGAGATTTATATCAAAATGCAGGTGCCAACATGGTGCAGCAATTGGCATATACTTTAGCACATGCCAATGAATACTTGAATTATTTTGGCGCAGAGAATGCAGATAAAATCCATTTTCAGTTTTCTGTAAGTAGCAATTACTTTCATGAAATTGCAAAATTAAGAGCATTTCGTGTTTTATGGGAAGCGCTTTTAAGTGAATATAATGTCAAAGCTACAACAGCACACTTTTTTGTACAACCGTCCTCTAGAAACAAAACACTTTACGATTATAATATAAACATGTTAAGAACGACCTCTGAGTGCATGAGTGCTATTCTTGGCGGTTCCAATACGGTTTCAAATATTTCATACGACCATATGTACGCCGAAAGCAACCCTTTTGGAGAGCGGATTTCAAGAAATCAGTTGTTAATACTTCAACAAGAAAGCGGATTCGAACATGCACAAGACATAACGAAAGGAAGTTATTATATAGAAGCGCTTGTAGATCAAATGGCAGAAAAAGCTTTAATTATATTTAAGCAAATAGAAAAAGGCGGTGGGTTTTTAAAACAATTGAAAGAGGAGAACATTCAAAGAAAAGTAAAAGAAAGCAGTCGTAAAGAAGAAACACAGTTTCGTAAAAATGAACTACTACTATTAGGTACTAATTTACAACCTAATAAAGAAGACCTTATGAAAGGAAACCTACAGTTGAACCCTTTTGTAAAACAACGAAATATAAAAACATTATTTCCTCCATTAATTAGAAAGCGTCTTTCTGAAAACATGGAGCAAGAGCGATTAAAAAAAGAAAGCAACTAGAAGATGCCTAGAAAAAATATAGAAAACATATCAATTTCAAAAAAACAAAAGCCTTCTGAAAAATCATTTTTTCACGAAGATTTTGTGGCAGGAATTGCACCTAATTTAAGAGGTCCTTACAGCACAATGTATGTAAGAAGACCTTGGACTATTAGACAATATGCCGGTTTTTCTACTGCAGAGGAAAGCAATGCTTTTTATAAAAGAAATTTAGAGGCGGGTCAAAAAGGGCTCTCTGTAGCTTTTGATTTGGCTACACATAGAGGATATGATTCTGACCACGAACGCGTGCAAGGAGATGTCGGTAAAGCAGGTGTTGCCATCGACTCTGTAGAAGATATGAAGGCCCTTTTTGACGGAATTCCGTTAGACAAAATGTCTGTTTCTATGACTATGAATGGTGCAGTTTTGCCCATTTTAGCCTTTTACATTGTGGCTGCAGAAGAACAAGGTGTTTCTTTAGAACACTTAACAGGCACCATTCAAAATGACATTTTAAAGGAATTTATGGTACGAAATACGTACATCTATCCTCCTGCCCCATCCATGAAAATTATTGCTGATATTTTTAAATATACGAGTGATAAAATGCCCAAATACAACTCCATCTCTATTTCTGGCTACCACATGCAAGAAGCAGGCGCAACCGCAGAGATTGAATTGGCATATACCCTTGCAGATGGCTTAGAATATATTAGAAAAGGGATTGATGCAGGAATGGATATTGATTCTTTTGCACCAAGATTGTCTTTCTTTTGGGCAATAGGCATGGATCATTTTACAGAAATAGCCAAACTAAGAGCAGCAAGAATGCTTTGGGCGAAAATTGTAAAAAAATTCGAGCCAAAAAATCAAAAATCATTGGTCTTAAGAACACATTGCCAAACAAGTGGTTGGAGCTTAACAGAACAGGACCCTTTTAATAATGTTGCAAGAACAACTATAGAGGCAATGGCTGCGGCTTTTGGTGGCACACAGAGTTTACACACCAATGCTTTAGACGAAGCAATTGCTTTGCCTACAGAATTCTCTGCAAGAATTGCTAGAAACACACAAATTTACCTACAGGAAGAAACGTATATCACAAAAACCGTAGATCCTTGGGCAGGCAGTTACCATGTGGAAGAACTCACTGAAAACATTGCCAAACAAGCCTGGAAGCTCATTCAAGAAGTTGAAAAATTAGGCGGAATGACAAAGGCCATTGAAAAAGGAATTCCGAAAATGAGAATTGAGGAAGCAGCCGCAAAAAAACAAGCCAAAATAGATAGCGGACAAGATGTAATTGTGGGTGTAAATAAATATTCACTAGAAAAAGAAGACCCACTGCACTTTTTAGAGGTAGATAATGAAAAAGTTCGCAATTCTCAAATTGAAAAACTAGCTGTATTAAAAGCAAATAGAAATAAGACAGCAGTAAAAAAATCTATAGCAGCCTTAACCAATGCTGCTGCATCTGGAAAAGAAAATTTATTAGATCTGGCCGTAACTGCTGCAAAAAATAGAGCTACATTAGGAGAGATTTCTGATGCCTTAGAACTTGTATTCGGCAGGCATAAAGCAGTTCATAAAACAATATCTGGCGTGTATAGCAAAGAAATAAAAGAAGACCCGTTATTTAAAAAAGCAAAAGAGTTGGCAGATAAATTTGCAGAACTAGAAGGCAGACGTCCAAGAATTATGATTGCAAAACTAGGGCAAGATGGCCATGATAGAGGTGCAAAGGTAGTAGCAACCGGTTATGCAGACTTAGGTTTTGATGTGGACATTGGTCCGCTTTTTCAAACACCAAAAGAAGCGACAAAACAAGCTGTAGAAAATGATGCCCATATTTTAGGGATTTCATCTTTAGCAGCAGGACATAAAACCTTGGTTCCGCAAGTTATTGCAGAGTTAAAAAAATACGAACGCGAAGACATTATGGTCATCGTTGGTGGTGTGATACCTGCTCAAGATTATCAATTTTTGTTTGATGCTGGCGCCGTTGGTGTTTTTGGCCCTGGAACAAAAATTGCACAAGCAGCCATAGATATGTTAACGATTTTAATTGACAGTGTTGTAGAGTAAATGAAATTGACTCCTAAAAACAACATTTTATAACAACGTACCATTCAATTATTGATGCACTAAAAAAGCCTTCATTATCAAATAATTTTACTAAAAAAAAGGTTTTTATTTTTAACAGTTCTTAACAAGAAAAATACAGTACTCTTCCCTCGTTTTAGTCCTTTTATGCTTAAATTTGTAAGCGTTTAAAAAGCACTTCAAAAGGATGAAAAAATTATTCGATTTCCTATATTCTACGAGATTAACAGCCGTTTTATTTATCTTGTTTGCAACTGCCATGGCAATTGCAACCTTCATAGAAAATGATTTTGGTACCCAAACCTCAAAAGCACTCATTTACAACGCTTGGTGGTTTGAAGCTATTATGGGCTTTTTTATCATTAATTTCTTCGGGAACATCTTTAGATACCGCTTGTATAAAAAAGAAAAATGGCCCGTTTTAATGTTTCACGCTTCTTTTTTATTGATTTTAGTAGGTGCAGGAATTACACGTTATGTTGGTTATGAAGGCATTATGCTTATTGAAGAAGGAGAAACTACCAACAAGTTTTTATCTGAAACCACTTATTTAAACGCAGTTATAGATGATGGAAACTCTCAAAAACCAGAGGTAAATGCGCCAATAATGCTTTCTGCATGGGGCACTAATTCTTGGTCTTACACAGATGTATTTCAGACCAAAGAAAAAAATATCGATTTTAAATTTGAGCTGGTAGACTATATCCCTTGGGCCGAAAAGAAATTGGTGCTAGATGAAAACGGTATCGAACACTTGTTTTTTGTGGAGTCTTCCGAAGGAAGCCGGCATGAACACTGGATTGAAAAAGGCACGATACAAAACATTCATGGGATTTTAGTTGGTTTTGACGCCGATAATGACAATGCGACGCTCAATTTTTCAAACAAAAATGGTGTTCTAAAAATGATTTCTAAAGATAATGGAGATTGGTTTCGAATGGCAGATCAAGAGAAAGGTGCCATCACTAAAGATTCTTTACAGGACTTTCGATACTTAACACTTCACAATATTGGTGAATTACAATTCGTAATCCCTAGACCTGCAGAAAAAGGGATTATGAAAACAATCAGTGGTCCTAAAAATGACAAAATACAAGATGTTATTTTAGTAGATATTACCGCGAATGATAAAACAGAAAGAGTAGAATTAAAAGGTGGAAAGTTTAATGCTGACGGATCTAAAGAAGTCTCTGTTGGTGGCTTAAACTTTAGAATCTTATATGGGGCTAAAATACTAACAACACCTTTCAGTATTAAATTGAATGATTTTCAACTAGACAAATATCCTGGTTCAGAAAGTGCTGCGGCATATGCAAGTGAAGTGACGCTTATTGACCCTAAAGAAACCTTCGACTATAAAATTTTTATGAATCATATTTTAGACCACAAAGGCTATAAATTCTTTCAGGCAAGTTACGATTTATCTGGTGGAAAAGAAGAAACACACCTTTCTGTAAATCACGATTTTCTTGGAACTTTTGTTACTTACCTTGGTTATTCCTTATTATACATTGGTATGATTTGTATTCTTTTTGCAAAAAACACCCGATTTGATGTTTTGAAAAAAGGACTCACCAAAATTAAAAACAAAAAACTGACACTATCGATTGTTGGAGCATTATTTTTATCGACAATTACTTTTGGACAACATGAGAATACGCACCAACCAAAAGGAATCACCAACCATCAAATAGATTCTATTTTACTGGCCAATATGGTGGATGCAAAACACGCAGAAAGCTTCAATAAACTGGTCATTCAAGATGCTGGTGGTCGAATGAAACCTGCACATACTTTTGCATCAGAATTGGTGAGAAAAGTAAGTAAAACAGAGAACTTTAAAGATATGGAGCCGAGTCAGGTTTTATTATCAATTATAGAAAACCCTAGACTTTGGTTTGAAGTTCCTGTCATCTATTTAGAAAGAGGCAATGCTAAGATTAGAAAACTTATTGGCGTTGCAGATACTGCCAAATATGCTGCCTTATCAGATTTTATAACTCCAATAGGGATTTATAAAATTAAAGAGACAGTTGCCGAAGCACAAAAGAAAAAGGAAAAAAATAAATTTGAAAAAGACCTCATAAAAATTGACCGCAGAATTGGCTTATTATACAGTGCTATTGGTGGTGGAATATTAAAAATATACCCAATTCCTGGAGATGAAAATAACACCTGGGTTTCACAGCCAGAAACATCAGAAGCAAACTTTAAAGGAACCGATTCTGTTTTTGTACGACAATCTTTACCTGTTTATATTCAGTTTTTACAGAAAGCGAAAAAAACAAATGACTATACCGAAGCAAATAAAATTTTAGACGGAATTAAAAAGTTTCAACTAAAATTTGGAGCAGAAGTATTGCCTACAGAGAAAGAAATTGATTTAGAAATTTCATACAATAAAATACAGCCCTTTCAAAGGCTAGCAACCTACTACGGCTTTGCAAGTTTGTTCTTAATCCTTTTTGTGATTTGGCAAATTTTCAATTCAAAAAAATGGATCAATACAGTTGTAAAAGTACTAATTGCGATTGTAATAGGGTTGTTTGTATTTCACACCTTAGGTTTAATTTCGAGATGGTATATCAGTGGCAATGCACCCTGGAGTAATGCATATGAGTCTATTATCTATGTTGCTTGGGCTACCATGCTCTTTGGTTTATTCTTTGGAAGAAAGTCTGCTCTTACATTAACAGCAACTACATTCTTAACAGCTATTATTTTGGCTTTTGCGCATCAAAACTGGCTAGATCCAGAAATTGCAAATTTACAACCTGTCTTAAATTCTTGGTGGCTTCTGGTGCATGTTTCTATTATTGTCGCAAGTTATGGACCTTTTTCACTAGGAATGATTTTAGGAATTTTTGCGCTCTTTTTGATGGCATTTACCAATGAAAAGAATAAGAAAAAAATGGATTTGAATATCAAAGAAATTACCATTATTAATGAGATGGCAGTTACAATAGGTCTAATTATGTTAACTATTGGTAACTTCTTAGGTGGTATGTGGGCCAATGAAAGTTGGGGACGTTATTGGGGTTGGGACCCAAAAGAAACGTGGGCATTAATTTCTATTATGGTCTATGCTTTTGTGCTGCACATGCGTTTAATTCCTGGTTTACGTGGAAGATTTACCTTTAACTTATGGTCTATTATAGCATATGCTTCTATTATGATGACGTATTTTGGCGTAAATTTCTACTTATCTGGCTTGCATTCTTACGCGAGTGGAGATCGAGTTATTACGCCCGTCTCTATTTATTATTCTGTTGGTTTTGTAGCTATTTTAGGAAGTGTTGCTTTTATAAAATATAAAAAATACTATAAAAAATAATTTTAAAGAGAAGTAGCTAACTCTTTTCGCAAGAAGATGTATTTTAGCCCTTCAAAAATCAATTAAAATACATCGGCTTGGTTCGAGGTGACAAAAGAAAATAACCTATGTTTCACAAAAATATAAAATTAATTTTAGCTGGTTTGATATCAGCTTGGGCGGTATACCAATTTAGCCAAGGAAATATTATGAATGGAATTTCTGTCTTATTATTGGCAGGACTATTTGTTTTATTCTACTTTAAAAATGAATTTATCCTATTGGCTTTCTTACAACTGCGTAAGCAAAACTTTCCAGGAACTAAAAAATGGCTCGATTATATTAAAAACCCTGAAGCAGCATTAACTACCAATCAACAAGGGTATTACAACTATTTACACGGAATTATTTTAAGTCAGACCAACATGACACAGGCAGAGAAATACCTGCGCAAAGCAGTGAAATTAGGTTTGGCAATGGATCATGACTTGGCAATGGCAAAATTGCAATTGGCAGGAATTTCGATGACTAAAAGGCGTAAAAGAGAAGCAACTATTTTAATGGCTGAAGCAAAAAAGCTAGACAAACACGGGATGTTAAAAGAGCAGATGCAAATGATGAAGCAACAGATGAAAAAAATCTAAGCTTTCAATTACTGGCATAATCAAAAAAAATCCGATGAACATTTCATCGGATTTTTTTTGATTCTAAAAGACTACTGCTTTATTTTATTCTTGTTACGGTTAAATCGGTATTGTACTTTAAAATAAACAATCCTTTATTCTCTGGTATTTTATCCTTTTCATTTGTATACTCAAATTTACTTTCTATTCTGTAAGAGACACCTTCTTTGAAAGTAGCGTCTAAATCATTTCCAGAAGCTAAACGCATGAGAACATCATAGGTAGCGTCAAAACCTTTTATTGCATAAGAAGAAGGCAATGCACGGTTTTTAGCTTTGTACTTTCTGTTAAAGGCCTTCGCCTCAAAAGAATTTTCTTTTACATACGCGTCACTCACATAAGTAAAACCTAACTGCGCAAGTTTCATGTTGTCTATTTGGTTGAAAGCATTCGCTTTTTCGAAGGCAAAAACAGTTGCTGTGGTTTCTTCCGGCAAACTAATGAGACTGTTTATTGCACTGGCAACAATGATATTGTCGCTGGTTACAATGACCACTGTATTTTTCATATTTGGTTTTAAAACCTCTGTAAATTTCTCATTCTTGATATACCCATCTTCTGGCATGATAATGTGAAAGCTACTGATAGAATCATTTGATTTAAGGATTTCTCTAATTTTGATTGCATCAAACTTGGAAGCTAATTTTCCGTCACCTACAACAATAATATTACCATCTAGGAAATTTTCTTCCATATAAGAAAACAATTCCTCTTTAAATAATTGTTTATTAGGCGCAGTCTTTACAATGGTATTAGCCATAAATTCTGACTGCTTTGGTGAGAATACCGGAAAAACTACGGGCACATTTACTTTATCTGCTAAAAACTGAACTTCCTCTGAATACAAAGGACCTATGATCACATCTTTCTTGTCTAAATTATTTTCTAGCAAGATGGTATCGATTTCTGTATTCTTTCTACCGGTATCAAAAACGGCTACATCTATGGCGACACCTTGGGCTCTTAAAGAATCTATCGCCATCGTTGCTCCAAAATATAAATCGGTTACAATCGTTGCCAAACGGCTGTTTTCAAAAATTTCTGTACTAGAAAGCGTATCTAATTCAATCGCTCTAAAGGGAAGCATAATGGCTACTTTAAGCGCAATACCTTCTTCTATTTTATCTCGATACAGCAAATCTGTTTCTTCTAAAATAATTTCTGCAGGCATCACCTTGATAATTTGCGCTAACTTTAATCCATTCACTAACTCAGGATTTAGAGCAATTAAGGCCTCTTTGGTAACATTGTAGAACCTTGTTAATCCGTAAAATGTATCTCCTTTCTTAACCTCATGAATTTTAAATTCCTTTTCTAATTCTAAAATCAATAATTGTCTTTGTTTTTCTTTTTCAACAATTAAACTGCCTTTAGTACCCCGAGCATCTGCATCTAAAGTATCCGTAATAAGAATGTCATTTTCTTCCCTAGTATCTTTGTTCTTGTTTTTAATTTTCAATTGTTTACTAGGAACTATAATTACCGTATTCATTTCAGGTTTTCTGCCAATATCCGGATTTAGACGCATTAGATCTCGCGTTCTCATATCCAATTTCTTGGCAATGACACGCATAGTTTCTCCTTCTTTTACTTTGTATTGCACATATTTCTTTTGCTGACCGCAAGAAACGGTAAACGTTAGGATACACAGAAAAATAAAAAATTTAAGATGTTTCATATATTTTATTCCCATTCTATAGTTGCAGGTGGTTTAGAACTAATGTCATACACTACTCTATTAACGCCTTTTACTTGATTTATTATCTTGTTTGATATTTTTTGTAAAAACTCATAGGGTAAATTTACCCAATCTGCCGTCATACCGTCTGTACTTTCTACGGCTCTTAAAGCTACTACTTTTTCATAGGTTCTCTCATCTCCCATTACACCAACAGAATTTACGGGCAACAACATAGCACCTGCTTGCCAAACCTTGTCATACAAACCATCTTCTTTTAAGCCGTTAATAAAAACAGCGTCTACTTCTTGTAAAATACGAACTTTCTCTGCGGTAATATCTCCTAAGATACGAATTCCCAAACCTGGTCCAGGAAATGGATGACGTCCTAACAATTCAGAATCTATTCCCATAGAAGCACCAACTCTTCTTACTTCATCTTTAAAAATCATGCGCAACGGCTCCACAATTTTTAATTTCATGTAGTCTGGCAAGCCTCCTACGTTGTGGTGACTTTTAATGGTTGCAGACGGCCCACCGTTTACCGAAACAGATTCAATAACATCTGGATAAATAGTTCCTTGCGCCAACCACGTTACATCTGTAATTTGATTTGCCTCATCGTCAAAAACCTCTATAAATGAATTGCCAATCGCTTTTCTTTTCTTTTCAGGATCTGTTAAACCTACCAAGGCAGCTAAAAAACGTTCCGATGCATCAACCCCTTTTACGTTCAATCCCATTCCTTCATATTGTGTTAGAACACTTTCAAACTCGTTCTTTCTCAACAAACCATTATTCACAAAAATGCAATACAAGTTTTTACCGATTGCCTTGTGCAATAAAACTGCAGCAACGGTAGAATCGACCCCTCCAGAAAGTCCTAAAACAACCTTATCATTTCCTACTTTTTCTTGAATTGCTGCAACGGTACTTTCTACAAAAGAATCTGGCGTCCAAGTTTGTGCTACTCCAGCAATTTTTACTAAAAAATTTTCTAACAGTTGTTTCCCGTCTTTAGAATGATATACTTCTGGGTGAAACTGAATTGCATACGTTTCTTCTCCTTTGATTTTATAAGCCGCATTTTCAACGTCTTTTGTACTTGCCAATAACTCTCCATTGGTTGGCAAATCTTTTATGGTGTCTGAATGACTCATCCAGACCTGACTTCCTTCTGAAATTTCTTCAAAGAAAGTTTCATTATTTTTTATGAATGATAAATTTGCTCTACCATATTCCCGCGTGTTAGAAGGCGCTACTTTTCCGCCAGAGAAATGTGCTAAATATTGAGCACCGTAACAAACCGCTAACATTGGTTTTGCACCTCTAATTCCTGTTAAATCTGGATGCAACACATTTTCTCCTCTTACAGAGTTTGGACTTCCAGAAAGGATGACTGCTTTAAATTCTAAATAATTGGCAGGAAGATGGTTGTATGGGTGAATTTCACAATAAATGTTTAATTCTCTCACTCTTCTTGCAATTAGTTGTGTGTATTGCGATCCGAAATCTAATATAAGTACGTTGTGTTGTTGTTGCATGCGCAAAAATAATATTTTGATTTTAGAAATAGGGGTTTACAATAGACATTTTTTAATTAAAATAATCTAAAATGAAAGGTTTCATTTTAGCACAGAAGTAATGTAAAAGACTAAGGTTGTTGCTTTTTAATATTAAGAGACCGTATAGAAATATTTAAAACACGAAAATCAAAAACTTAGACGAACCTAGCTTAACAGAAGTAATAACTAAATTTTTGCTTTTAATTGCATCTCTTATTTCTAAATAATAGAGCAAACCATTAACAAGGCATGGCTAAGATTCTCCTAAATCATTTTAAGAAAATATCACATTTAAAAAAAACCTCTGTGAATCTCTGTATTTTTCCTCTGCGCATCTCTGCGCAATAACCAGATCCTAAAATCGATATATAATTGCATTGATGTTCATTCCTGCTCCAACCGAAGCTAAAATAACAACATCTCCTTTATTTACTTGCTGATTTTCTATCGTTCCTTTTAGCACCAAATCTAATAAAGTAGGCACGGTTGCTACAGAGCTATTTCCTAATTTATGAATACTCATAGGCATGATACCCTCTGGAACAGGCTTTTTAAACAAACGATAAAATCGTTTTACAATTGCCTCATCCATCTTTTCATTTGCTTGGTGAATAAAAATTTTCTTGACATCATCGATATCAATACCGCTTTTATCTAAGGCTGTTTTCATTGCAGCAGGGACATGGGTTATGGCAAATTCGTAAATTTTTCTCCCATACATTTTAATATACCGTACATTTTCGTCTTCCTCTTTATTGAAAGATTTTCCGAAATACAAAAAATAAGCTTCCTCTTTTGCAAACGTTTGCGATGCATGGCTTAGAATACCTGACGCTGTATCTTCCGTTTGTTCAACAATACAGGCACCAGCACCATCACTATAAATCATAGCATCTCTATCGTGCTTATCTACAACTCTAGACAGTGTTTCTGCTCCAATTACCAAACATTTTTTTGCAATACCTGCTTTTATAAAAGCTTGTGCTTGTATGACACCCTCTATCCAGCCAGGGCAACCAAAAAGAACATCGTAGGCAACACAGTTTGGGTTCTCGATACCTAATTTATATTTAACTCTCGTAGCCAAACTCGGGAGCATATCTCCTTGAATAGCGCCTTGTTTTACATCTCCAAAATTATGTGCTAGAATAATATAATCCAATTCTTCTGGATTTACACCGGCATCTTTAATTGCTTTTTCTGCTGCAAAAAATGCGATATCAGAAGTTTTATATTCAGGCTTTGCATAACGTCTTTCTTCTATACCTGTAATGTTTTTAAATTTTTCTATGATCACGGCATTCTCTGAAGAAAAGCCACTACCATCTTCATTTAAAAAATGTGTTTCTAGAAAAGCTTTATTTTCTTTCTTTATTGAAGGAATAAAACTACCTGTTCCTGTTATTTTTGATAAAATCATACTTCAGAGATACTTTATAAATTATCCACTATCTTGAAAGATAATAAAATTTTAAACAAGTACGTAATTACAATACCAAAACAATGATACCCAAAGTTGTTTTAAAATAAAACATTAAAAATAACATACATGGGTAAAGTATCGTTATAAGCAGCCTCTTTATAACTATAGGTGTTGTTGTATTTCTAATAATTTAAAAAAAGAACTCTTAAAAAAGAATTATTTGATTTAAAAA
>Ga0209815_1002273_pt1 | contig 11885 bp, 10 predicted proteins | sample CoawatmetaG00DNA_FD_187507 | JGI IMG/M metagenome (GOLD analysis project Ga0209815, IMG submission 187507) | Marine microbial communities from the West Antarctic Peninsula - Coastal water metaG002-DNA (SPAdes) (version 2) | ecosystem: Environmental > Aquatic > Marine > Coastal ...
ACATGACTTTATCTGAAGCATCATTTTCTGATAACAAATTCTGAATTTTTTCGATATTTTCAAAATCAAATCCTTTTAGTTTTGTTCTGAGAAAATTAAAATCAGTGTTTTTTCTTAAAGAGTTGTAAACTTCTTTGCATTTCAAAATGAAAAATTGTTTCCTAATATTTATTCCATGGACATCAACAGAGGTTTTTTCTTTTATTGCTTTTATTTCTTTTAATCTATCTACAATTAAATCGGTTGTTGGCTTATTGTGAGAAAAATAATCATCTAATATTTTATCCCTTTTATTTTCATTTTTAGGGTGCTTTTTATCACTTATTAAATAGTCAATGATCTTCGAAATTCTACCAAATTTTATACTTACCTCCATGGGGATTTTTGTTAACAAATCTTGGGGATGGTTTTCAGGAACATAAGAAATAGGCAGCTTCCCCAGAAAGGAAGACTCAATTGCGGTTGTACAATCAGGATGTATCACTTCATCTGCCGCCAATAACCAAGGCACAACAGACCCACTATAAATCACCTTTATATTATCCATACCCTTAAATGCATTATTATAGACACTGTGGTCCTCTTCAGGATGCGGACGCAAAATTATTGTTTTATTCAGCTTTTTAGATAGTTCTATTATCAACTCAACAAACGCGTTTACTTTTACTTTGTCAAAGTAAACTATCTTTTCAATATTTTTAAATCTGTTTCCATAATTATTAATAATAAAATAATCTCCTTTGATATTATTACCAAACCCCATATTAGTATTTATCAAAATGAAGTTACCGTGATTTTCAATTATTTTTTCGACATCTTTATTATATAAATAGTGAAATTTTTGTTTCAGAAGTTCAAAACGAGGATGGCCTGTAACTATTATTTGTTCAATTTTCTCTGTCTGTTGCTTGACCAACTCATATTGTTTAAATCCCCACAAAAATACAGCGTCACTGTACTCAAAAAGGCGCGGTGCATATCTTTCTTTCAAAGTGCTATTATCAGGAAAGTCTACCGCACCTTCCTCATCTAAGTTGACAATAATGCCACCATTTTTTTTAATCTGTGCATAGAGCTTTTCAGAGACGCCGGCGTGATAACCTTTATCTAGATATATATAGTTTTTTAAGTGTTTGGTGAGATGATATATGTTGCTTTTACTGCCTAAATAGCAATAAAAACCTTCGTTTGCCAACCAATTGGATAGGTATACTTTATAAAGAAGTTCTCTAGAACTGGTTTCAATTGGGATTAAAATATTGATTTCTGCTTACTCCTAACCTTTAGTATTTATTAAATGCTTTAGCAAGAGAATATCTTCGTTAGTGTCTATATCCAAGCTATCTTTTTCATTCATAATGTATGGGTAACTACCATTTGAAGGGAACGCATTTTTCTCATTAAAATCAGACCAGCAAAATACGTATATTGCCCCGTTTGCGGCATACACTGAAGGTAGGTCTTGACGTCTTTGGTTCGTCATCTCCTCATCAAATAATGCCTGCAAAACACCATGTTCATCTAATAAGAAAGATTTGAAGGGGGATTTAGCCATTTCAACAACACTAACTAATTTGGTGAGCCCCTGTTCTATCATTTTACTCAAGGCATCATCTATATGCTCTGATGTCCGTAATGGAGATGTCGGCTGTAAATAGACTATATATGGATCTTGTTCAAGCAAACCTACTGGTAAAGTATTAAAAAAATGCTCCACTACACTATTAGCAGATGAGGTGTCCGTTGAAAATTTTTCAGGCCTAGATAAAGGTGTTACACCCATTTCTTTTCCATACGATAAAGTAAGCTGATCGTTGGAAGTCAAATAAACTTCATCAATATATTTTGAATTCAACGCGGCTTCAAGTGAGTACCCGACGAGAGGAATACTATTAACTTTACACATATTTTTCCCACGCAGGCCTTTAGAACCGCTCCTAGCAGGTATTAACGCGAGAACAGGTCTTTCATTTATTAACATACGTTATTTCGCATAAGTATTAACATCAAATACATTAGGTTTTCTTAAGCCATTAAGACTACTCTAATACATTTTTTGGACATATTCCTTGAACTTCCGCTCAGATAAAACTGACTTAATAAAAACCTTTACCGCTGTGCCAAAGACACATGTACCAGTAATATTTCCACTCATAGTCTTTTAATCTCGAAACTCTTTACGTGCTTTGTCTAAATCTTCTGGGGTTCCAATATCAGTCCAGTATTCATGGACAGGAAAAACCGTCACTTTATATTTATTCAACAAGCACTTATCAATTAAATCCGTCATATTCCAGAAAGTGTCAGCAGGGATATGCCTTAAAGCGTCCACTGACAATGCATAGATTCCGGCATTGCAAAAAAATGTCTGTGAGGGTTTTTCTAATAACGCCTTTACTTCAGTACCTTGAAAATCAATAACGCCATAAGGTATTTTGACATGATAATTAATAGCACTCACTGTGATCAATGAGCCGTGCTCTTTATGAAAATGAAAAAGATTCACAAAATCAGATGTTGTCAAAATATCACCATTCATTACGATAAGTGGTTCTGATTTTTCCAACTCAGGTAACAAAGACAATCCACCTGCCGTGCCTAATTTTTTATCTTCATCAAGGTAATAAATAGCAACACCAAAATCACAACCATCACCAAAATGTTTCTTAATGATTTCACTTAGGTAGTTAACAGATATGTAGATCGTAGCCACACCTATATTAGCTAGGCACCTCACTTGTCTTTCTAATAAGGGTATACCATTTATTTCAATCATTGGCTTAGGTAAATTTTCGGTAAAGGGCCTTAGTCTTTTACCTTCGCCACCCGCCATAATAACAGCAGCAGAAAAAGTTTTCGCTTTTTGAGCTCCGCCAGTGTCAGAAAAAAACTCCATTTCATGGAAAGCTCTTACATAGCAATTATTCACGTCAACCAAAGGAAGAGCACGAATATTGTTTTTAGCTAGCAACTCCCTAAGCACACTGTTTGATGCATTCACAGAGGCAATTACTGGACAATTATTCATTGCCTCGGTAACTAATGCCTCTAGCGTGAAACCACTTAAAAGACAGCGTCGAATATCACCATCCGTCAACGTACCAATTACTTTCTTATCTTCGGATAAGACTACAGCTAATCTTTTAACCGAATTCTCAATTAGCTGAACTGCATCCATCAAGGTTTTATCAGTATTGAGAATATTTTCGCTCATCGATACCAACCATCTTTCGCTTCCCCGCGAAGTGTCATTTTCTTTCGTAGAATTATTTTCCCTAGAGGAATAGAAGCTAAAACATCTGCTATTTTTTTACCTGCATCCCCTAGGTAATAAGGATTATCTGTGGCCTTGCATATAGCCTTAAAATTGTCGTCAAAAAAACATTTATTAACTAGGGTGGCTATATTCGTAGAATCATAATCGGCATCAATGACATTGTTCCCTCTCAAACGCCCTTCTTGCCTTGAGCCAATATTTACAGTTGGGCAGAAAAAAACTGGGGTTTCTTTAATACCCGAGGAAGAGTTCCCTACACATGCAACGTTATATTTTTTATTTTTTGCCAACGCTAACACACCATGGTAAAGATAACGGCCAAGAGATCGATGCACCTGGATACCAGAAATACATTTTGCATTCAGCTGATCCAGCTCTGAAATAATGGCTCTTCCTCCAGCATCATTATTCGGGTAAGTACAAATGACTTGAACTCCTTCGCTAGCAAGATTCACCATTGCCTCCAAAGAAGGAATAACCTGTTTCGCAGCGTCGTCAAATTCTGTGGTCACAGAGTGTTGTGTGAACAAAACAATTGGCTTATCCAAATCCAAGTTAAGCTTATTGACAATTTCGTCCGGGGTTGCAAAATTACCTGCAGATATCATATCAATTGCTGGAAAACCAACTGTATGTACGCGCCAGTCCTCTTCCCCCATCGCAAGAACACGATTAGATGCTTGTTGGTTTGTTGTGAAATGGATATGGGCTAACTTGCTCATTGCATGACGCACTGAATCATCTAAAGCTCCACCCTCTGTAATATCTCCACCTTCAATATGTGCAGTAGGAATATTCATTTGACTCGCGGCAATAACTGCCGCAAACCCTTCAAATCTGTCTGCATAAACAACCATTATATCTGGCTGAATTTCACCTAAAGCATCACTTATAGATAACACGCCTGAGCCAATTGCTTGAGCCGTCGCGTACAACGATTCGGCGTCCATATCTATTTTCACTTCAGCGTCAATATGAAAGCCATCGTTTTCAATTTCACCTAAGGTCCTACCAAAATCTGAGTCCAAATGCGCGCCCGAAACAAGCAACTTATAGTCAAGATCTGGATGCGCATGTATCGCTTTTAGTATTGGGTATTGAAGGCCATATTCCGCCCGGTTACCGGTAAAAATGGCAATTTTTCGTTGTCTCATTTGACCCTCATTTTATTCTTGTTATCTAATAAACTTCTAATGCCATCTTCTAGTGTTATTTTAGGTATCCAACCAAATGAATTAACAGTATCTGATATATCCAACATAATAGCTGAATATTCATCACAAGGTTTAGTTATATGTAACGTAGATGGTTTATCAACACCGGATGCCATGGAAACAGTTTTAACCAACTCTTTAACTGAAACCGCTCTCCCGGAAGCAACATTAAAGATACCTTTGGATTTCCCCAAGGCCATTTCTACCAAAGCATCTACAGCATCATCAATCCATAGAAAATCTCTTATGGGTTTATCATTCCAGACTTTAATTCCACCGCCACGAGGCACCTGTTTAATAATCTTTGAAATCACATTTTCAGGTGACATTCCAGCGCCGTATAAATTGGACAGTCTTGCGATAACTCCGTTGTAATTTACAAATAATTCTTCACGTTCTAATTTTGATTGTGAATAAATATCATTAGCTAAAACAGCATCTATAGGCTTATGTAGCTTACTACACTTATCCCCATATACAACTACCGATGATGCGAAAACAATACGTTGGTAACCATTGGAGATTAGTCTTTTCGCCAACTCTCTTGCTTCGACTGCATGAGAAACACCTCTTTCATTAACCTGAGCACGATTAGAGTTATCAGCCAAATGTATTAAAATATCACCCCTCGGTGTGTCCATATAATTGTCAACAACTATTGAATCTGAAAACTCAAGCGGATGCCTGGAAACTGCGCAAGTTTTAATACCCCTTCGCAACAATTCGTTTACGACCCTATGACCAACAAAACCAGATGCCCCCGTAACTATAACTTTCATAAGAAAAAACCACCCACTCAGTAAATGTATATCTAACGTCATTTTCTTGAACAAAAATTTGGAAAAACGACTTTACATACACCTAAAAATATCGACGAACACGCTGCTGTAGTCATTGACTGCAATACATGACTAATTTTGATAAAAAACCTATTCCGCAATATCATTAATAATGATAAAACACCCTCTTTATCTATCAAAAATCAACTATTTGACTTTCGTCCAGGTGCTCATCTATCGAAATATCAACAGCAGCTTTTTTACCTAGAACATATTCATAGCGATCCGCCATTATAGGACCCGTACCTGGCCTTTTAACCCAGATATTATGTTTAGTGAAAGAATCACCTGCTTTTATTGGCGCTGTGCTGACAACCGTTGCAAATGCAAAATCGATTGTCCCTTGTTCTTCTGGTACAGGACCTTTTTTTCCACCTCTTTCCTGCATCAATATATAACTGCCGTCAATTAACTCCTGGCAAGCTTTTGTATCCATGGAGCAAATAATATCAGGACCTTCACGAGACATTGAATCAGTAAAGTGCCGTTCGAGAATGGATGCACCTAATGCAACAGCGCCAAAACAGGCCAAATTGTTAACTGTATGATCGGACAAACCAATTACAGCATTTGGAAATGCTTCAGCAAGCTCCGCCATTGCACCCAACCGCACCAGATGAAAAGGTGTAGGGTATAAGTTTGTAGTATGAAGTAGTGCATATGGAACCTTGTACTCTTCGAATATATCGACTGCTTTAGCCACGCTTTCAATCGTATTCATTCCTGTGCTTAAGATAATAGGTTTACCAAAAGCAGCAACGTGCCTTAATAATGGATAGTTATTGCACTCCCCTGACCCAATCTTATACGCTGGAATATTCATCTTATGTAATCGGTCAGCCGCTGCACGTGAAAAAGGAGTACTTATAAATATCATCCCTTTTGATTCCACATATTCTTTTAGTTTGTGTTCATCATTTTCAGATAGTGCACAGTTTTCCATGATTTCATATATCGAAACATTTGCATTGTCAGGAATTATTTTCATTGCGGCACTAGTCATCTCATCTTCAACTATATGAGTTTGGTGCTTTACAATCTCGACTCCAGCACTCGCCGCAGCATCAACCATTTCAAATGCCGATGCAAGAGAGCCACTGTGATTAATTCCCAGTTCAGCAATAACAAGAGGGGGTTCATTCTTACCAACCTTTCGATTGGCAATATAAAAAAACTCAGACATCGACTTCTCCTCTTTGTACAATAAACCAAGTCACATGAATTTTCATAAATTCATCTAGATAGCAATTTTCATTCACATAATCCCCCATCGCCACCAATAAGCACATCTTCCTTATCCAGAATAGTCGATTCTCACTTTTGTATGACTGTTGTAAACTCACAATTTTGAGTGTTGTCTTTTACTACAGATATTCAAAAACCTTAAACCTATAACTTTAAAATGATTCGCTTTCGAGAAACATTAACAGATCGCTGACCAATCACTTCGCTCCTGTATAAGGGCTTAATAAATACTTTCACTAGAGCTTAATATCGCTTAGTGATGCAGGAATTATATTCTTTAAATCATAAATAATTCCACCAACCTTCAGAATACGCGCAAAAGTTTCTTTGGATTTATTCACATATTCATCATGCGCGACCGCGAGAATTATGGCGTCGTATGGTTCTGAGTTACTAAGCTTGACTAGATTGATTCCATATTCCCGAACTGCCGCTATAGGGTCAGCGTGGGGGTCATGCACATCAACCACACAACTATAATCTTTGAGCTCTGTTACAACATCGACTACTTTTGTATTTCTAATATCTGGGCAATTTTCTTTAAAGGTAAGCCCAAGAATCAATATTCTAGACTCAGACACATTAATATTTTTCTTGACCATCTCTTTTATCAACCGAGAAGCAATATATTTAGCCATTCCATCATTAGTCCTGCGGCCAGCTAAAATGACTTCTGGATTAAACCCAATAGATTGAGCTTTATGGGTTAAGTAATACGGATCCACCCCTATACAGTGCCCTCCTACCAATCCTGGCTGAAAAGGAAGAAAATTCCATTTGGTAGAAGCTGCACGAAGGACTTCAGTCGTATCTATACCTAACTGATTAAAAATCATCGCTAACTCATTCACCAAAGCAATATTCAAGTCTCTTTGAGTGTTTTCGATTACCTTTGCTGCCTCAGCGATTTTAATACTACTCGCCTTGTATGTACCTGCTTCTATTATAGACTGATACAGTTCGTCTACAAATACCGCAGCTCTCGGGGTTGAGCCTGAGGTGATCTTTGTGATCGTTCTCAGATGACGTGACTTATCACCAGGATTGATTCTTTCTGGACTATAGCCCACAAAAAAATCTTTATTAAAAGTAAGCCCAGAGACGCTCTCCAAAATCGGAACGCATTCATCTTCAGTACAGCCAGGAAAAACTGTAGATTCATAAATCACCACGTCACCCAGGTTAAGGTGTACGCCTATCGCCTTACTAGCGCTATGTAGAGGCACAAGGTTGGGATGTTTATACTCATCAATAGGTGTAGGTACAGTAACGATATAAACATTTGCATTATTTAAAAAGCTTTCATCTGTTGTTAATTCAAGATTTGAAATCGACTTCAACTCCTCTGAGTCAACCTCATTGGTTGTATCCAAGCCAAGCATAAGACTCCTGACACGATCTGAATTTATATCAAAACCCACAACTGGGAATTTTTTAGAAAACTCAACAGCCAAAGGTAAGCCAACGTAACCGAGCCCAATGATCGCTATTTTAACATCATCTATTTTGTTCATTTAAACTCCATAGTGGTTTCGGTACCACTTCACAAACCTATCAATGCCTTCTTGTACTGACATAGAAGGTTTATACCCAAACTCACTGACCAAGTCTTCTACATTTGCATAGGTGTCGGGAACATCTCCTGGCTGCAAAGGCAGGAGCTCTTTAATAGCTTTGGTACCGAGAGCCTTTTCAATAGCCTCAATGAAATCAACCAGTTTAACTGGGTTGTTATTGCCTATATTATAAACCCTCCAAGGGGCCAAACTACTTCCTGGATCTGGATTATTACCATCCCATTGGGGGTTTGAAGGAGCAGGACGGTCTAATACTCTAATAACACCCTCAACAATATCATCAATATAAGTGAAATCTCTCAGATGTTTACCAAAGTTAAACACCTTGATTTTTTCACCAGCTAGAATAGCCTTAGTAAATTTAAAAAGAGCCATATCCGGCCTTCCCCATGGTCCATATACCGTAAAAAACCTAAGCCCGGTGGTTGGGATTTGATATAAGTTACTATATGCATGAGCCATCAATTCATTAGACTTTTTGGTTGCAGCGTACAAGCTAAGTGGATGATCAACGTTATCGTGGATCGAAAATGGCATAGCCACATTAGAGCCATAAACGCTTGAACTACTAGCATAAACTAAATGTTCGACCTTATGATTCCGGCAACTCTCCAGAATATTGCCAAAGCCTACTATATTGCTATCAATGTAAGCTCGTGGATTTTCCATAGAATATCTAACACCGGCTTGAGCTGCTAAATTAACTACGCCCCATGGTTGAGCCGACAAAAAAATTTCATCTATTGCAGAACGATCAGCTAAGTCGGCTCTAACATGGGTATAGTTTTTATGCCCAACGAATTTTTCTAATCGAGCGTCTTTAAGAGCGGGATCATAGTAATCATTATGATTATCAATCCCAACTACCTCATCACCTCTCTCTAATAACCTTAAGACGACTGAAGATCCAATAAAACCGACAGCACCAGTTACAATAATTCTTTTCAAACTTAATTCTCCCGAAAAATATCCCTACTAAAAACTTTTTCAGCCACATCGCCCAAATCAGCCACTAATCGATTCGTTAATATAATATCAGCGGTCTTTTTGAACTCCTCAATATCACGCAAAACCTTAGATCCGAAAAAAGTCTCCCCTTCAAACAATGGTTCGAATATCACAACAGTAATGCCTTTCGCTTTAACTCTTTTCATTATTCCTTGTATAGCCGAAGATCTGAAATTATCACTCCCCTCTTTCATTACAAGCCGATGAAAACCAATAACTTCAGGATTTCTTCCTAGAATTTCGTCAGCAATAAAATTTTTGCGGGTTGTATTTGACGACACAATCGCCTGAATTAAAGTTTGCGGAACGTTATCATAGTTCGCAAGAAGCTGTTTTGTGTCCTTAGGTAGGCAATACCCACCATAACCAAACGATGGATTATTGTATCCATGGCCTACACGGCCATCCAGGCAAACCCCATTGATAATACTTTTGGTATCCAGATTATGGGCCAAGGCATAGGAATCTAATTCATTAAAAAACGAAACTCTCATCGCGAGGTATGTATTGGCAAATAGCTTGACCGCCTCTGCCTCCGTGGATCGAATAAAGAGTGTGTCAATACTTGCCTTTTCTGCACCCTGATTCAATAGCCTCGCAAATTCCGCTCCAGCCTTACACTGACTGCCCACAATCACTCTCGATGGATATAGATTATCTTTTAGTGCCCTCCCTTCTCTCAAAAACTCAGGCGAAAAAATAACTCGCTGGGTTCCAAATTTTTCTTGCAGAGACCTTGTATGACCAACCGGAATAGTGGACTTAATCACAACCAACGCATCTTTGTTTGAATTAAGAGCTTCCTCGACTACAGCGTCAACTGAACTAGTATCAAAACGGTTTGTATCAGTGTCATAGTCAGTGGGCGTTGCAACAATAATAAAACTAGCTCCTTGATACGCGGCCTGCTTGTCCAGTGTAGCCGTCAGGGATAGCGCCTTCTCGACTAAGAACGATTCGATCTCTGCATCAGCAACTGTGGATTTTTTTTCGTTAATCCTGCCTACTCTTACAGCATCAATATCAAGAACAGTCACATCATTATGCTGAGCGAGGAGCACAGATAGAGACATTCCTACGTATCCAGACCCAACGATGGTTATTTTTGTCTTTTTAGCCACAGTTATACAACTCACAGATTAGTTACGTTAATTCAGCTTACTGCTATAGGATACAAAACTTGTACTATTTTTTCATACAGATTCATGAGCATCTAGTACTTATAACTTTCTGGTTTAAACGGGCCTTCAGAAGGTACGTTGATGTACTTGGCCTGAGTGCTGGTCAGTTTGGTCATTACACCACCAAAACCTGCGACCATGTCGGCTGCTACTTCTTCGTCTAGTTTCTTAGGCAGGATTCTTAACCACAAGTTGGCTTTCTTTTCGGCTTCGCTTAGGTCTGCGAACTTGGCGTCCCATAGGTGCATTTGAGCTAATACCTGGTTGGCGAAAGAACCGTCCATGATGCGTGATGGGTGACCTGTGGCATTACCTAGGTTAACTAAGCGGCCTTCAGATAGTAGTAGTACAAAATCGGTCTTGTTGTTATCAGCAGCACGGTACACCTTGTGTACTTGAGGCTTCACTTCTTCAAACTTCCAGTTCTCACGCATATAGGCGGTGTCTATCTCGTTATCAAAGTGGCCGATGTTACATACCACAGCGCCTTTTTTAATGGTCTTTAGCATGTTTTCATCACACACGTTAGTGTTGCCGGTAGTAGTCACGATGATGTCTGTAGTGCCCATCAAGGTGGTATTAATGCAGCTGATATCACCAGTGTTAACGCCATCTAAGTATGGTGATACTACTTCAAAGCCGTCCATACACGCTTGCATGGCACAGATAGGGTCTATCTCAGTAATCCTAACGATCATGCCTTCTTGACGAAGAGATGCTGCTGAACCTTTACCTACGTCGCCGTAACCCACTACAAGGGCTTTCTTACCTGCTAGAAGATGGTCTGTAGCACGTTTGATGGAATCATTTAAAGAATGACGACAGCCATATTTGTTGTCGTTCTTACTCTTAGTGACCGCATCATTAACGTTGATAGCCGGCACTTTTAAAGTGCCTGCTTCCAGCATTTCTTGTAAGCGGTGAACGCCAGTGGTGGTTTCTTCAGAGATACCGTGGCAGTTGGCCAAGATTTCTGGGAATTGATTGTGCAGCATGGTGGTTAAATCACCACCGTCGTCTAGGATCATGTTGGCGCCCCAGTCTTTGCCATCTTGCACGATGGTTTGCTCGATGCACCACTGCGCCTCATCTTCCGTTTCGCCTTTCCATGCAAATACTGGAATGCCAGCGGCGGCAATAGCTGCTGCTGCGTGGTCTTGGGTAGAGAAAATATTGCAAGAAGACCAGCGCACTTCAGCACCTAGATCCACCAATGTTTCAATCAGCACAGCTGTTTGAATAGTCATGTGGATACAGCCCATGATTTTGGCACTAGCAAGAGGCTTTTGTGAAGCATATTTAGTACGTAATGCCATTAGGGCAGGCATTTCAGTTTCGGCGATGTCAATTTCCATACGGCCCCATGGGGCTAAAGAGATATCGGCAATTTTGTAATCGGTAAATGTGGTCATGTTAATGTGTCTCGATTATAGAGCTTTGCGGAGCAAGTCAGCCTTGTCTGTTTTTTCCCAAGTGAAGTCAGGGAGTTTTCGGCCGAAGTGACCATAGGCTGCAGTTTGTTGATAGATTGGGCGCTTAAGATC
>Ga0209815_1002275_pt1 | contig 11878 bp, 9 predicted proteins | sample CoawatmetaG00DNA_FD_187507 | JGI IMG/M metagenome (GOLD analysis project Ga0209815, IMG submission 187507) | Marine microbial communities from the West Antarctic Peninsula - Coastal water metaG002-DNA (SPAdes) (version 2) | ecosystem: Environmental > Aquatic > Marine > Coastal ...
TCAAAATATGAGGGCTGTTTGCTATTTGCAAAATATCAAAAATTGCAAATAGCGAAAAATAGCAAAAGGAAAAGTCGATGGATATTGAGGTTTAAAGCGCCGTTTTTACTGTTCTTGCCACTGTTGCATCTTGCGATACAAGGTGGAAGGACTCACTCGAAGTAAACTAGCCGCTTTAACGATATTATCATCACAAGCGGCAATAGCATTTTCAATCGCCGCCTTTTCGACTGATGCTAAACTGTGTACCTCTGTAGGGTTGTTGATCAAAAATGTAGATTCCTCCTCTGATAATTGTTCTGTTGCTCTATAGGTATCTAATGGCGACCTTTTATTGATCAGTTCGCTTAACTGCCCTTCATTTAATTGTAGCTGTCGAGCCAAGTTTTTATCGGTTAGCAGAGGTCCTTCTGACATGACAATCGCACTGTGAATAATATTTTCTAACTGTCTGACATTACCAGGCCAGTTGTAATGATTGATTAACTTTTCTGCATTGGAAGACATACCAACAAATACTTTTTGTTCGAGATCACTAAAGCGATTAATAAAATTTTGAGCAATTTGACTAGGGTCTTCTTCTCTTTCGCATAAAGGCGGTAGGTTAATTGAAATAACATTGAGTCTATAGTACAAGTCTTCTCGCAAATGGCCATCAGCAATAGCCTCAAAGGGTAATCTGTTGGTGGCACTGATAAATCGAATATCCACCTTTTCTGTTTTACTACTACCAACCCGTTGAAAAGTACCCGTTTGAATAAATCGTAGAATTTTGGCCTGTAAAGCGATATCCATTTCACCCAATTCATCCAAAAACAAAGTACCATTGTGAGCAAGTGTCGCAGCACCATCACGGTTTGATATCGCACCAGAAAAAGCGCCTTTGATATGTCCAAACACTTCAGACTCCATCAATTCGCGTGGTATTGCTGCACAATTAAGGCATATCAATGGTTGATCTTTTCGTAGACTTAAATTATGTATTGCATCCGCGGCAAGCTCTTTACCTGAGCCACTAGGCCCAGTAATAAATACCGATGCAGAACTTACAGCACAGCGTTCAATGGCATCATAAACGAATTGCATGGCAGTTGATTTACCAATAAAACGCTGAAAGTTACGTTTCCGTTTGGCTTGCACCTGCTCAAGAGTATGACGCAATAAGCTTCGCTCCCCAAGCACTTCCCGGAAAATTAAGGCCTGCTGTATACTTAATTTTAACTCCTTGTTATCCCATGGTTTCTTTATATAACCCCATACTTTACCCGCATTTATTGCGCTTATCACATCAGTCAATTCTGTGTAAGCGGTAAGCATAATTCTGACTGTGTCTGGCCATTCATCAGCAACTTTTCCTAGAAATTCATTACCATTCATACCCGGCATATTTTTATCTGAAATAACGATATCAATATAGTTGTTCTGAAGAATGGTCATTCCTTCTTCTGCGGTCGTTGCTGTATAAACCTCTAAATTCATATCGTGAACCAAACGTTTCAAAGATAATAAGATATTTACCTCATCATCAACGAATAAAATACTAGCATTAGTTTGTCTGGTCATTATTAATACCTATTTCTCGGTTTAGATAGGAGTTTCTCCACAATGGCACATTCTTAATATATTTTCACTTATTAGTTTTTTTAATCAGTAAATCAATAAAAATACAACTAAAAACAAATAAACCCCTCACTAAATTTAATTTATTGGCCATAGCATCACAAAAAATTCGGGACAAACTTATCAATAAATTGATAAGTCCTAGTTTTCGAGTTTTTGGCATTGGCCACCTAACAATCGAACGCATAATCTGCCATTTGGGGTTGATATTTTTTAAAATAGGTCCCGTCATTAGCAAATTGCATAGCAAATTGCGAAAATTGATGGGGCAATTAATATTAATAAAAACCACATATTAAAAAACATTATAAATCAATGGGTTAAAATAAAGAGTGAACTGGCATGAATCTCGCTAACAAAGGGATGTAACCTGATAAATTTAGGAGTAAGTATATGAGGCTAATACCCTATTAATACTTATGCCTACCTAAATTTTTAGCATACAACATCCCCTTATCGCGGCTAGGACAGTCACGACGATTTGATAACGATAATAAGGGTGAAATACCAGAGCGTACAGATTTCAATTAGGGGTAGTTATATGAATAACAAACAGTCAATTATATTTTTATCTAGTCTATTATTACTCAACTCAACAGGGACGTTAGCAAACTCATTGCTTGGCCCTGATTTATTAGGTTACTCTGCCATTGCTGGTGCCGCAATGACGATAGAAGCAAATGCCGTTGTCAGTGATAATCTTGGCGCAAACGCGGCCGCTAGTATAGGTGCGGGGACTGATACGGCAGATATATATGCTGGCGCCGCTGTTGCGATAGGTGATAGCTCTAACATTGCCAACATCTATGCTGGCGACGCTGCGGGTATAGCGGCTAATGCTACCGCTGGAAATATATATTCTGGTGCCGCCGTCGTTGTTGGTGCTGGGGGTGGCGCAGCAGACATATACTCTGGTGCAGCTGTCAGCTTAGGTGCAGGTGCCTCTGCAGGCGATGTTTATGCGGTGGGAGCAATTACTGGAGTAGGGGCAAATAGCACAACAGCTTCCTTTGATACTTCTGACAGTATAAATGCCTATAAAGAAACGCTCAATATCGCAAATGCCCTTGAGCAAATAGAAACTGCTCAGGCAACATTACTTGAGCTCGAAAGTGATTTTGCCCTACCGACAACATTGGGAGCTTATGCTTTTGAACCCGGTGTATATGGAGGGTCTGCTCTAACCATTACAGCAGGTGCGACCATTACACTTGATGGTAATGGTGAAGAAAATCCATTTTGGGTTTTTAATCTTAGTGGCGCTCTGTCTGCCGGGGCTGGTAGCATATTCGAAATAACTAACGCTGGCGGAGGTGCTAGTGTCATTTGGAATATAGGCGGGGCGGCAACACTAGGTGCCCAAGCATCATTCATTGGTACTGTATTTTCTTATGGTGCGATAACCGGCGGTGCAGGTTCAGTTATAAGCTGCGGAAACTTATTTTCTCTAGGGGCTATAGGAATAGGTTCGTTAACATCAACAAATTGCATAGGAACAGACAGCTGGGATGGCTCAGTTAATGGATTAAATGATGGTCTTAATATTACTGATGGTGTTGCGTCAAACGGTATAACCGTCCCATTAAAAACGTGTCCAAAAAGTTGGTAAACCGGTTATTTGCAAAGCTTTAATCGACGGGTAAGACTGGGTTGAAATTTACAACGAAGCCAAGTCAGGGTGAACTTTAGTTACTTTATCAGCTAACTACTCATGCCTATTATAGATTATCACTACTTTAAGCTATAAAAAACCACCCGTTGGCCAACGATGCATAATTTCGCTAGTCAGCTAAAGTCAGCATACTGGACGGAGTCATTATAAAGCCAATAAATACTGATTTAATCATATGTAAAAAGTAGTGTTTTACAGTTAATTCAATATAAATTAATTAGTTACAAGTTTACATTATATCAAAAGGAAGGATATCATGAATACGATTATTAAAGACTGGGTTATCGTTTCAATTATTGACAATAAAAAAGCGATAGGGAAAGTGTTATGGGGTATTGTCATTGACGATATGAGTTGCCGATTTTTAAGAGGTGACTATGTTTGCTCAACTATGATCACTAATATCAATATTGACTCCCAACTCATTAAAACCCAATCTGGCAGCTTGTATCAAATATTAGGTCATGGTGGACAAGCAAAAATTAAAAGGGAAGAACATGAGCTATTACGCCAAGGCTTTAATCTCGCTCAAATAATCGGTTTACGCGCCTCGTCAAAACTCAAAGTCCACTGATGCTGATTTCACTTTGTTAGCAACCAACAGAAAAAGCAAAACCAGCTTCCGCTGGCTTTTGATTAAAAATATTCGTCTTTCTCATATTGCATATCTATTGGAACATCAACTAACTAAAGGGCAAGCTTAGTTAAATATCACATCTCATATTATTACAAAGATACGATAGGTATATTGTCATCAAGAAGGATAAATCCCCCCTTCTGGCAATTATAAGCCAGCGAACTTTGCTATCCCACCTTGTTTTTTTGCTTGTCATACAATGTAAAAAAAAGTCCTCATTAGACAAAAACTTCTAGCAAGGAGACCAGACAACCAGCTTTTAGCTATCTCAAACAATCATAGAAGCAACAACGAGAAAATCTTTTTGATCTGCAAATAATGAACTCACTTGTTGCACTATTACTGATAGCTCAAATGCAGCAGCAAGAGTTTAAAAATCATATTCTTTTTAACCTGAAAAATAATCGATTTAATCGATTAACTAGCTTTCAAAGCCGACTCCACTAACAATCGATTTAGTTACTAAATTTAGTAAGTAGCCAATTGGTGACAAATCATAGGCATCATCAAAGTTTAGGACCAACCAAAGTTAACAATCACGATGAGTTTACCTAAAAAGCATAGACACTCATTTAAACTAACTCATCAACCTTATCAAACTGAAGTTCACACAACCGCTGATAAAGTGGCGAACTAGTAAGTAATGACTTGTGATTACCAACATCAACTATTCGCCCTTGATCCATAACAACAATAATATCTGCGTGAACCACTGTTGCGAGTCGGTGAGCAATAATAATGGTTGTTCTATCCATCATAAGTTCTTTTAGTGCCGCTTGTACATGATGCTCACTTTCAGCATCAAGAGCACTTGTGGCCTCATCGAGTAATAAAATTTCAGGGTCTTTTAGTATCGCTCTAGCAAGAGCTATGCGTTGTTTTTGTCCTCCGGATAATCGAACGCCCTGCTCACCTAAAAAACTTTTATAGCCTTCAGGTAATTGTTCAATAAATTGATGGGCGTGTGCCCTTTTAGCGGCATTGATCACCGCTTCATCACTCGCATACGGATTACCATAACGTATGTTATGCCAAACATCGCTACTAAAAAGAATGGGGTGTTGAGGTACCATACCCATCAATTGCCTTAACTCGTTTAAATTTGCAGATTTAATATCAATATCATGGCAGTTTATTTGCCCTTGTTGGGGATCATAAAATCGTTGCAACAACTCAAACAATGTTGTTTTACCGGCTCCTGATGGACCAACTAAGGCGACCACTTTTCCCACAGGAATGGTTAAGTTAATATTTTTTAATGCGGCACTATCGGGTCGTGAAGGATAATAAAAGTCAACATTGTTAAAAGCGAGTATCGCTTTTGATGGCGGCTTAGCAAATGGCAAGGCAATATGAGGTGATTCTATATCACTTTTTACGGCTAACAATGCTAATAAGCGAGTTGCCGAGCCAGCTGCACGCTGCAGTTCACCATAAACTTCAGCAACGGTGGCGACACTCATCGCAACCATAATGGCATAAAAAACAAAGGCACCCAACTCCCCACCACTCATCTTGCCATTGAGCACATCCATACCACCGACCCATAACATCATGGCAATAGCACCGAAGGTTAAAAATATAACCGCAGCAATTAATAATGAACGTTGTTTGACTCGCTGTTTTGCAACAGCAAAGGCTTTTTCAACTTCTTCACCAAAAGCGGCTTGCTCACGCTGCTCATGAGTATAGCTTTGAACCACTTTAATATTTTGAATAATTTCGCCGGCATAAGTACCTATGTCAGCAATAGCCTCTTGTGAACTTTCGGCTAACCTTCTCACTTTTCTGCCATAAACCATCATAGGTACTAAAATAAGTGGCACACAAACTAAAACAAATAACGTTAATTTTAAATTAGTCACCAGCAGCATAACAATACCACCTGTTAACATCAGGGTACTTCGGAGTGCCATCGATAAAGAAGAACCTATAATCGATTGGAGTAATGCGGTGTCAGTGGTTAATCTCGACATTAATTCACCACTACGATTCTCTTCAAAATAGCTTGGGTGAAGCGTCACAATTTTGTTAAAAACAGCCTGTCTAATATCAGCACTTACCCTTTCACCCAGCCATGACATTAAATAAAAGCGGCTGAAGGTTCCTATCGCTAACAAAAAAATAAGGGCAATTAAGCCAGTAATCGCGGACGTTAATTGTTGTTCAGAGCCGGCGATAAAACCGTTATCAATAACAAACTTAACCCCCTGTCCCAAAGACAAGTTAACACCTGCCGTCATTAGTAAGGCAACTAACGCCATGATAACCATTAATTTATACGGTTTAATAAAAGAAAAAATGGGTAATAAACTTTTAAATGCTTGCTCTTCTTTGATAATATCTTTTCGATCGGCGGGACGCGCTTCTGCTTTATTATGATCTACCACATTAATCTCTATTCTCTGGCTATCAAATAAATATGGTTACAAACATTCAAAATTCAAGGTTGGCATATGATATAACAAAGGATAGGATGATAGAAATTATTTAAGGAAAACACTATGAAAATTTTACTTGCGTTAATCGTTGCTATTGGCATTATTTATTACCTTTTTTCTAACGCTGCCAATGCAGAAAGCGCAGAAAAAAATATCGCTATGGGCATCGCATTTTTAGCTGAAAACCAAACGAAAGAAGGTATAAAGACCACAGCGTCTGGTTTACAATATTTAGTATTAACCCCATCAGATGAAACACAACACCCAACAGCCAGTGACAAGGTCACCGTGCATTATCATGGCACATTACTTGACGGTACTGTATTTGATAGCTCAGTTGATCGTGGTGAGTCCATTACCTTTGGTTTAAATCAAGTTATTAAAGGTTGGACAGAAGGCTTACAATTGATGGTCATAGGTGAAAAAACAAGGTTTTTTATTCCTAGTGAACTTGCTTATGGTGACCGTAACTCAGGTAAGATTGATGGCGGTTCACTTTTGATCTTCGATGTAGAGTTATTTGCCATTAACTAATAAATCATCAACAGACAAAAGTGCGGTTAATAAAATATCTAATCAATTAACCGACTAAAAAATAATCGACCAATGAATCAATTTTTATTAATTCATTGGTCTTTAGTTAGTATTAATTTTATAAAGTTCTCAGCATGTGTTCTGCTAATGTATTATAAGCATCTGTTAGCTTTATTTTATAAAATTCATCACTCCCTTCTAACCAAGTATCGACAAACTGTGGTGGGCTAATGTACTCATAATTTTTAGTCGCGCTTTGTTGTTGTCCTGATTTATCAAGATAATTAATTGTTATTGCTGAATTCATTTCTAAAATGACGCGACCGTCTTTTATAGCATTAAATGTCAACCTTTCTACTAAAACTGAAATCTCTTTATCTGACGATGAGCTAATTGAATATCTTGATTCTGCGAGTGAGATAACTCTTGTTAAAAAAGTCTTTTGAGGATTATTGGTTTTTAAATAATCATCCATTTTAGTATATAATAATTTTTTCTTATCAAAGTCATTTGTTAATACACCTACACCAACCCCTGCGACTACGCCTCCTGCAGCCCCTAAGACAGCGAAGTAAGGAGAGCATAAAAAAAACCAAGGACCACAAACCAACCCATACGCAGCTCCACTGGCGGCCCCCATATAAGCTCCTGTTTTTACATCTTCGCTTATAGCATCGTTGTTATGGATTTTAAGGAGTTTTTCACTAGTAATCTCACTAGCTAGCACTATTGAAACGGTATCACCTGGCTGAATAATATTCATACGAGAAGTCGTACTACAAGCGCAAACTGATAAAATGGTTAAATAAATAATTATTTGGTGACTGACTTTTCTAATATGCTTCATATATATTCTTATATTAGTGATATTGGCGATAATGCAATTATCATAACTACATGGCTAAATTAAGCTTTATAAATTGACCTGTCAATTTTGTCGAACATCTCTTATTTACCCTAAATGACATGGGATTCATAGATTAAAACAGCCATAAAACGTAGTGAAATTATTAAACGGTATAATGTTTTTCATAGATTATTGATAGCCACCTAAAACTAATGTTTACAATAAGCACAAGGAAAAATTTATAAATAAAACCCGTTATTCGAGAACGCATAGTGCCCATAATTGACCCAACAATTACAAACCAAGCATTCCTTGCATCATGTCGCCCATATTAACACTTAGATATATACCATCTATTTTTTAATAAGTCATTTCTTTAATATAACTAAGACGCTCCATGCACACTAATAAACTATAAAACATTGTCTTCTTTAAAATTAGTCTATACTTTTTTAACAATATTACTGAATTGTTTTATAATATTCTGTTCACTTTAAATCTATTGTTAATAACTTAAACATCAAGGATATAAAATGTTTAAAAAAATGGTACTGGCTATACTAGTAGTTTTATCTTCATTCTCTTCCTCCGCAAATTGGGTTGGTGGTTTAGGTTACATTAACTTATCAGACAAAGACGATGGCCTAGAAATCAATTTAAGCGGTATTACTGGCTCACTGAGTTACAAAATCGATTCTAACCATAACTTTTATTTTATGCCCGAAGTACGTTTAGCCACTGGCATTAGTGACGACACCATTACTGTATTTAATGTTGATGTAGATATCGAAATGGATAGATTTATAGCCCTCTCTGTTCGTGGTCAATATGAGCTAGATAACGGCGTTTATCTTTTTGCTGCACCGTCTTACGCTAATATAGAATTTACTGTTAAGGCCTCTCAAGACGGTCAACATGCTTCAGAAAGTGATGACTCTTGGGAGTTGGGTTTTGGTGGCGGTGTTGGTTATCAATTTAATGAGTCTACCTCAGCTGAATTTATCTATGAACAGTACGATGGCACAGATGTTTTAACCTTAGGTGTTAAAGTGGAATTTTAATCTTTTATTCCCATTTGATTAGCAAGTTAAGTCAGAACACCTCAACATTAAGACCGAGTCACTAAGGCTTAACCAGTACCTGTTCATTTGCTTGTAAGCCTGAAATTATAGCAACTAAACCATCAGCCGTTTCTTTTCCTAAACGTACGAAGCGACGTTGAGCAATTCCTCCTTCGTTGACCCAAATCACTGATAACTGTCCTACTTGGGCAATACGACTTTTTGGCAGATAAATAACATTTTCACTACCCGCAGGAATTAACATTCTGGCGTACATTCCTGGTAATAGTTGCTCTTGGTATTTGATGCTAGCCTTCACTAAAAAACTACGCGATCCTGTATTAGCCGCAGGTACAATTTCTTCTATTTTTGCTTGTAACACTTGATTAGAGGTTGGTAGTTGAACTTCAATAGTTTGACCTTGAGTTAACTTAAAGGCTAATTTTTCTCTGACTTGACCTTCAACTCTTAGTGACAAAGGATTGTAGATTGAAAGTAGTTTATTACCTGGTTGTGCTGTATTGCCAGGTTCAGTAAAACGATCAACCACCCGACCATCCATTGGCGCTCTAAGTTCGGTATAACTAAGTGCAGTTTGTACTTGTTTTAGTACTTGCTTTACTGTGTTTAATTCTGCCAATAACGCATTATAATCAGCTTTTGATTTATCTAATACAACATCAGAGATTAGTTTTTGGCGGTGAATGTCTTTAGAACGCTCAAAATTTTTCTTTGCTTCTATGTAACGAGCGAGTATGACGTTAACTTGCTCTTTTGCCTGTAATACTTGTGATTGAAGTTCTGCTTGTTCTAATTTAATTAATAATTGTCCCTCTTTGACGGTATCGCCCGCTCTTACTAATATCTCATCAATACGCGCCAATATGCGTGACGATATAATACTGGCTTGCTTAGCATTAATAGTGGCGGCAATAGGTTCAAAAACTATAGTGTTTTGTGGTGTCACGGTAAAAACATCTTTATAGTTTTGGACGAGTGGTTTAGTGACATTTGGCATAACTTTGTCATTAAATAAACCGGCAAACCAGGCAACACTCAATAATAAACCCACAAGAGTCAACAGTGGAATTGATAGTTTTTGTATCCATGCTTGTTTCATATTATTTTCTCCGTTGTTTGTCTTTTTTTAATGTCTTATTTGTTGAACAGTGGCACATGCGGTTTCTTTTGATGACGCATCCTTCATTACACCACCTCTTGATCTTTTGTTTGTTTTTCAAAAACTAATAAATAAACGATAGGAACAACAAATAAGGTAAATACTGTCGATGAGATAATGCCAAAAATAATGGCAATGGCTAAACCACTAAATACTGGGTCTAGCGTGATAATTAAATTACCTAATAAGGTTGTTCCTGCTGTCAGCAATACCGGTCTCATCCTTACCGCACCAGCCTGAAGTAGTGCTTCTTTAATCGTTGCCCCTTGAGCCCTTGCTTGGGTAATAAATTCTACTAAAATCAGTGAATTTCTGACCACTATTCCAGCTAAGGCAATCATGCCTATCATGGCTGTTGCAGTAAATAACACAGGCTCTGGCGCACCTGAAATTTCTCGTTCACCAAATTGATTTAACATAAAGAAGCCAGGCATAATACCGATAACGGTTAACGGGATTGCTGACATGATGATCAATGATAATGCGGTGGAAGCAGTTTGAATACGTAGTACAAAATAAATACCAACAAGTGCAAAAACAAAGGCTAGCCCCATATCTCTGAAAACCCTAATCGTAATACGCCATTCACCTTCACCACTCCATACTAACTTGATATCTTCTGGTAAAGTCCATTTATCATCGCCACCAGCGTTTAAAAAAGTACGCGTTTGCCAATTTGTCACCTGTGGTTGTTTATTAGCTTGAGCGTTATCTTGAGCGATAAGCTTATCAATATTTTGACTATTTACCTTTGAGTAAACTAAGTCTGCAGCAACATCGGCAATAATTTCAACAGGTGTCCGTCCAGAAATTTCAGCCATAACATAAACCACTGGTTTTAAGTCTTTATGAAAAATAGTTTTATCATTTATTTGTTGCTCAAATGTGCCAAGTTCACCTAATGCGACTAATGACTGTGGCTCAATATCAATACCTTGTGCAGTACTCTTCTGTAATATACCGGGTCGTCCTTTAACCGATAATCGGTAAAAATCTTGCAAATTTTCACGCTGTGCAATAGGGAGTTGAACTTTAATCGCCAGAGGTGATGCTTCATTTTCTTCATGCATAAAACCTACAACACGGCCTTGATTAGCAACAGTTAATACCTGATTAATATCATCAGTAGAAATTCCTGAAAGTGCCGCCTTAGTTTTATCGGTAATAAAGCGTAGTCTTTGTTGGTCACTCTCAACATTACTGTCAATTTCAACGACCATAGGTTCCCGAGCCAAGCGGTTTTCAACCAATATGGCTGACTTTTGAATATTTTCATAGGGGGTAAATTGACTACCATATAGCTCAGCAACCAAAGTATTCATCACTGGTGGACCTGGCGGTACTTCAACAACTTTGATATCGGCACCATTAACATTTAAGGGTGTTAATAATGCTCTTAATCTAAGGACTACGCCATGGGACTTATGCTCCCGATTATATTTGTCAATTAATGTTAGACGTAAATCTGCTGTATTAGGTGTTTGGCGTTGATAATATTGGCGAACTAAACCATTAAAGTCGATAGGTGACGGGGTACCAACATAAGCTGATATGGTTTTAACCTCAGGTAACAACTGGACTTTAGCTGAAATACTTTTAGCTAACGCTGCTGTTTGCTCCAACGTTGTGCTTTCAGGCATATCAATAATAATTTGAATTTCATTTTTATTATCAAAAGGCAATAATTTTAATGGCACAAATCGCATAACTGGAAGCATTGCTGCAATAACAAACACAATGAAGACACCAATAAGTATAACTTTTGATTGGCGACGACTTTCAAGTATAGGGTTTAGAATTTTTCTATAAAAATTCTCAAACCCAGAAGGTTTAGCCATTTCTCCTTTCTTAATAGTCGATGGGTACTTTAAAAATTTAGACGCAAG
>Ga0209815_1002277_pt1 | contig 11876 bp, 10 predicted proteins | sample CoawatmetaG00DNA_FD_187507 | JGI IMG/M metagenome (GOLD analysis project Ga0209815, IMG submission 187507) | Marine microbial communities from the West Antarctic Peninsula - Coastal water metaG002-DNA (SPAdes) (version 2) | ecosystem: Environmental > Aquatic > Marine > Coastal ...
GGCACTACTTGTATGCCAAACGGACCTATTTGAATGATGTCACTTAAGGTTTTTTCACCGCTCATGACGTGAGCCATATTAAATGTACACTGCAAACCTAGGTTCACATCAATATTTGCCAAGCCTAAGTCGGCATCCATCAACATCACTTGGTGACCCTGCTTAGCCAAACTGGCAGCAATGTTAATTGAGGTGTTAGTTTTACCTACACCTCCTTTGCCACTCGTTACAGCAATGACTTGTATTCCGTTTGAACTCATATTAGTGGCTCCTGTAGGACGCTAAGCCCATGGCAGCAAGAGGCGTATCTTTTAGGCTGCCAAACTTAGCACTGGCGACAGGTCTTGTGTTTAATAGACTTCTATCACTCAGACCCGAAGGTTTACCTGGTGTAGCGTGCAGTAGCCTAGCCAAAGCATCTATAGCACCATCTTCTTCTGCTAATTCAGCTGCCACTGCATGAGCAACGAGTTGCTGTGCACTAGGATAACCTAAGTCTAAGGGAATACGCTGCCCGTCAGTAATCATAACTAACGGCTGCTTTGACTCTATAAGAGCTGCAAGTAGGCCACCTAAAGGTAAACATTCGTCTAATTTTGTCGCTACAACGCCTTTAACTTTACCTAAGTAATGAGTCATTAGATAGCGCAATGCATGAGACTGGCTATTAGCAGCCAGTGTTAGGTAAACATTGATTTGATGGGGCACACCTAAAAAACCGTCAACTAGGTTCTGAATGTGTGGATCAAAGGGGTTACCCCCTGAAGTATCAACCAATATATAATCTTTGTGGGTGAGTTGATTTAAGGTTGTGGTTAACTGAGTAAAGCCTGTGACATGATGTACTTCGATGCCTAACATGGTTCCAAATACTCTTAATTGGTCTCGCGCACCAATGCGTTGCTGGTCCATAGAAATCAAAGCCACCTTATGCTTGCCGTGCTTCATGGCCAGTTGCGCACCTAATTTACCGATGGCTGTGGTTTTGCCCACACCTGTTGGGCCTACAAGGGCATAAATTCCTGCCTCGTGCACTACCCCTTCTGAACTGGTGGTTAACTGATCCTGCAGCCATTGTTGGGCATGTGTCCATAATAAATCAGCATCATCGCATTGAGGTAGCTCAGATAACATAGGATCAATCATACGTTTTTCAAACCCCATGCGCTCAAGCCTCTGGAAAACCTTAAGCCCAGCCGCATTGGTAAAAGTATGGTTCTGATTTGGACTCTGACTCATTTGTTGTTCTACCAACAAGCGTAAAAGACCCATTTCCTTTTCCATGCGTATCATATTGTCATTGCTAGGAGCCTGATGATTAGATGATTTTGTAGGATTTTTGGCAGTTCGTGATCGATTTAATTCAGCTGCAACCTTGACTGATGAAGCTGAACTTTGAATGGGGTTTGGGTTTTGGTTTCGTTGTGACTTAATGCGGTCTAAATTAGCACTAAGGCGATCAGAAAAAGCTGAACTGCGCTGCGCTGTTAAGCGCTTTTCGTCAAAGTCGATGGCCGCTACAATCTCAACTTCGCCAGCAATTTTTGTATTTGACAAAATGACGGCATCATCACCTAGAGTCTCCTTAATCATGGCAAGAGCTGTACGTGTGTCTTTGGCTAAAACGCGCTTCATTTTCATCTTCAATCAACCTTAATGCTTTTAGTTTTACTCTACTGGTGCTTGCGCATCCACTAGGGGCTGTTGTTCTATCGTCGACACCACTTGAATGCCTTGTTCGTCTGGTATTTCGTTGTAGCCCAGTATGACTAAACCTGGGATACGGTTTTTAACCATTTTAGCTAACCAAGGACGGATGCCTGGAGAGACCACTAACACTGGAGGAATACCCTGTTCGGCGAGTCTTTCGCTGGTATCTTGCAGGTTACCTAACAACTGTTCTGCTAGGTTGGGTTCTATGGCTAAGCCGTGTTCTTTGCTTTGCTGTAATATGTTATGCAATTGTTGTTCCAATCCGGCATCTAATGTCATCACAGATAGATCACTCCCCACTTGAGTGAGTTGCTGCATCATCATACGGCCTAACGCTGGCCGCACTGCCGCTGTCAAAACGTCAGGATCCTGACTTCTATGAGCCTGTTCTGCCAGAATTTCGACGATTGTGCGAATATCCCTTACCGCCACACCTTCAGCTAGAAGATTTTGTAATACTTTAGCCACGACACCCACTGACAATTGAGAAGGCACGACTGCTTCAACCAACTTAGGGGCTGCTTGTGACAGTTGGTCCATCAATTGCTGAGCTTCGTCGTGGCCCAATAATTCATGGGCATTATCATGTAAAACTTTATTCAGGTGTGTCGCAAGAGCTGTCGCACCGTCCACCACTGTATAGCCCATAGACTGGGCATACTCTCTTTGGGATGTATCAATCCACAAGGCATCCAGTCCAAAAGCTGGATCTTGTGTTGGAATACCCTCGAGACTGCCGTGGGTTCCACCAGGATTAATAGCGAGGTCCTTGCCCATCATCAACTCTCCCTGACCACGGGTCACACCATTAATATTAATATGGTATTGATTAGGTGATAGGTCTAGGTTGTCCCGAATGTGCACCGATTGCACCAGAAACCCGAGTTCGTGTGAAAGTTTTTTACGCACGCCTTTGATGCGTTGCATTAACGCTCCACCTTGGCTTTTGTCAACTAAGGGAATTAATGCATACCCCACTTCCAAGCCAATCATATCTAACTGCGGAATATCTTCCCACGACAGATCTTTTGAATCTTGATCTTGCTGTTCCTGTACTGGGTCCACAACCTCCGGCTCGTCGTCCTGTCGAGAACGTTTTACAGCTAGGTATGCAAAACCACCAGTAATTGCCGCTAACAATAAAAATATGAAGTGAGGCATACCAGGAATAACACCCAACAAGGTCATAATGCCAGTAACGACAATGAGCGCTTGGGGGCTACCTAATTGGTTCACCACTTCACTCGACATGTCTGAGGTCGAGGTGACACGAGTCACAATAATTGCTGTTGCAGTCGCAAGCAATAAGGAAGGAATCTGAGCCACTAGACCGTCGCCAATGGTTAATAGAACATAGGTTTCGGTGGCTTGATCAAAAGTCAAACCATGGGTACCCATGCCAATAGCAAGGCCACCAATAATGTTAATGAGCAGGATCAGAAAACCTGCGACTGCATCGCCTTTCACAAATTTACTGGCACCATCCATCGAACCATAAAAATCCGCCTCTGCCGTCACATCTGCGCGCCGTTCGCGGGCTTCATCTTGCGACAGTACACCTGCATTTAGGTCAGCATCAATTGCCATCTGTTTGCCAGGCATAGCATCCAAGGTAAAGCGGGCACTGACTTCTGATACACGGCCTGCACCTTTGGTCACTACAAGAAAGTTAATGATCATAAGAATAGAAAATACGATGATACCCACCACATAATCACCACCAATGACGAAATCCCCAAATGACTGAATAACCTGACCCGCTGCATCGGTGCCTGTGTGACCTTCAACAAGTACAATCCGAGTCGATGCTACGTTTAATGCCAAACGCAGCAAAGTTGCAAATAATAGGACCGAAGGAAAGGACGAAAAATCTAATGGCCGCATGGTGTTAATAGAAATCATTACAATGATTAGGGCAAGGGCAATATTGAGGGTAAAAAATAAATCTAACAAAAACGCAGGCAGTGGAACTATCATCATTAAGATGATCAGCAGAACCAACATAGGGATTAATAACCCCGTCAAATGTTTGACGTTGATTTGATCCTTCACGCTTATAACTTGTGAAAAATTCATAATAACTTGGACCCTAAGGTAAAAATAAAAAACTAATCGTTTGTTTTTTATAGATTATTTATATTTATCTATTAACTTTTAATCAATGGTGTCGATAAGAAGTCTATTGTCAATGGACTCATTAAAACATCACTATGTATGGATAAAAGCAATAACAGTGCCAACATTCGATTACTTTTAATAATTAATTCTTATTAACACCTCAAGTCTGCAATTATGGGGTCGATAATATCTTCATAGACCCAGAGGAAATAACTATGACCGTTCATACCACCCAAAAACTTCGCCTTCTAATTATAGCGTTAGCGACCTTTACCTTAGGGGGATGCACTTTGTCCATGACGGGTAGCCAAACGCCTGCAGCTGAAGTCAATCCGCCGATCTATCAAAAGGAAGTGATCATTTCCACAGGCTATGCCAACATCAGTGCACAAAAAAGTAAAAGCCCAGCCCAACGTCGGCTGATGGCTATACGGGTGTCTAAATTAGACGCCTACAGAAATCTAACGGCACAGGTCTATGGACAGAATATTAATGCGTCGAGCACTGTGGCAGACATGGTACTTGCGAGTGACACCATGCGTGCGCATGTGGAAGGGGTTGTATACGGCGCCAAGGTTGTCAGCATCAACCCAATAGGCGATGATAGCTATGAAACTAAGCTGGAATTAGAACTAGACACTATGCAGGAACTTAGACGAGTTTTTTTAGTGGCTAGATAACTCCCTTTACGGTTATCTCATGAAACAATTAAACCATCCTCAGCGCATCAGTACTTTCATCTGCGCCGTGTTAACAGGGCTAGTCATTAGCCAATTGAGCCTAGCGGAGCAAGTTCCAACGCCAAAGCTTATCGTGTCTGGCCAAGCGGTAGTGGCTGATGGGGGTATTGAAACTGCGATAGCAAGAGCCACACTTGATGCTCTGCGCTCCGCAGCTACCCAACGCCAAGGCCAAATGACTAGCCAAAGCATAGTCAGCTCAGATGGCCAACTGACGGAAAACATCAGGCTCAAAACCAGCTTAAACATGCGTCGAATGGACCTATTGGAGCAAATCGAAGTCCAGGGTGTAGTCACAGTGAAGCTCGCCTTAGAACTTGATGAAGGCAAAAAAGATTGTCCTCTGCCCCAATTAACTCAGGTGGTGACAACAGACTTAGCGACGCCACCCAATGACAGCAGCTATCATCAAGTAGACATTAATCAATTACTACTCGACACCGAAGCGCAATTTTCTAGCCTGGCAAAAGGAGGAAATTTTGTCACTCATCGGATTAATCCAGCGCTTAATACTTATCAAACAGCATGGCTTGCCTCTGAGGCTTATAATCAAGCTGACTATCATTTGGCTATCGGTGCCCAGTGGTTGTCCACAACTACTATTGAGCCGGAACCTAGTGGCTTAGGCAGTCTAATGAGTTCATTAAATGGTACTTTGAATAACACATTAAATGGACCCCAAGTTCAACCTCCTAACCTAATGCTAACTGCTACTTTTTCAAGTCCCTATCGTGCTGATATCGACTTACGTCATCAGCAGCAATTTACCTTACCAGCCAACCGCTCCATTTCCCAATCTGGTACGCCCATTCCTCAAGAGCTTAGTCAGCAGGTGGCAAAGTGGGTAGAAAGATCATGGCGCAGTATCCATCAAACTGTGCAGTGTGAAGGGAGCTACATTAAGCTTAGCAAAATCATTGACCAACCCTTATGGCGCATTAATAAAGGGCAAAAGTTAGGTCTAGAACAGGGGCAAAAGTTATTATTATTACCTCAAAATTATGAAGATGGAATTCTTAATCCAGATGCCAGAAGTGCACCACTTGTATTCAAAGTGACGCAGTTACAACCCCACGCTGCGCTGCTAGAACATGTGGCAGGGCCAGATAATATAACTAATGCCACCGCCCAAGTGATTGTATTTTAGATGTTGACAAAGTATTTGCACAAGGAGTTATCACCCATGAATAGTCGTCTAATATGCAGCCTATTTGCTGCTAGCCTCATCGCCAGCCCGGTGAGTGCCAATGAACAACAAACGCAGGAGCACTTGAAAGTGCTACTGGGCGAATTGCTCCACCTTGAACAACAGATAGATACCCGTCAGGATGTGGTTAACGCGATCGCACCTGGGTCTGAGTATCGCATTAAACCGGGGGATTCTTTAACCGATATTGCCAAGCGGGCGTACGGTGAGACCAACATCAAACTCAGTTTAGTAAAGCAACTCATTATTAGTAATAACCCGAAGGCGTTTTTCCGGAGTAATGCTAATTATATGTATGCCGACAAAGTCATTACGATCCCAAGTATAGAGGACTTTAGAGCCATGTTATTTTCTGGCGACACTGACACTTTGTTAAATGGTGATGACAAGACCCATTGGATTCGCTTCCCTTAATCTGTATTACCAAACAAAAAAAGCGCGTTTAAACAAACGCGCTTTTTTTGCCAAGAAATCTAGTTTTATGTGCCTATAACTGTTTTATAACTGGCGTGACACTGAGGCTATTTTTTGCTTCACCAAGTGCAATAAATCATCTTCTTCATGGTTACGAAAGAAAATAAACCGCAGGCCCACCAGCAGTTTTAGCCCATCTGCATGGGATCGCATATGACGCACTTCAGCATTAACTTTAGTTTGAAAGCCATCCACCTTAAGTTCAATGTGCTTAATCGCCTTACCGACTTCAACGTCGTATAAGTTTGCTTGGGGAAGTAACACAGATGCGCCGCCACCAGAGACGTCAATCACATCGACAGGCTGCCCCCCAATACTCATGTTAATCTTTCCATCACTAGCTGCTGGCAACTGCAGCATCTCCCGATTTGGTTTTGCTCGCACATTCTCCGGCAACTTAGCCGAAAAACCGACACCACCATTAGACGCACTGACATCCCCCACTTGTACATCAAAGTAGTGGATGCGGCCTTCGTGAAAAAACTCCACCCGCAAGCGATCTTGAGCTTCGATCATAGCCACAAAGTCAGGTTCATTGATCGGTTCGAGCACTAGAGTCACGTCATTGTTACTGGGCGCTTGCTGATCCGCAGACTTATAAACCACTTCTTGCAAACGATAGTCAGCCAAAGTTTGATCTACAGCATCTCCAAAGCTGACATAAAAAGAACGCTTGCGCGCCTTTGCCGACATGAAAAAGTGATATATGTCTTTAAAGCCACTAATCTCTACTTCGTCTTTCAAAAAAACCTCCACTCGGGCTTGCACCGATGATTTTAAACGATACAACCAACATTCTTCTTATCCTTATCGACCAAATGATACCAAAATAAAGTATTTAAATAACCTGATTTCGTAATTCATCAATATTAGCGGGAATAGTTTGTGCTGGGTAGGCCGCTTGCGTGCGTGCATGTAACTGCTGTCTCAAAGGGCTATGCTTTGGCAAATGCAAAAAGTACAAAGCGCTTTGGGCTATTTCTGGAGCCATGTCCAACTGTTTGGCCCACTGCTCTATAATGGCAAATAAGTTATCATTATTAGGTGCGGGTATGGCCCTAGTTTGCACCTGATCCAAATCTTCCCCTGCCAACACCCTCTGGCACAGAGCCTTGTAGTGTTGTTTAAACAGTCCTTGTGTGGCTTGACGAGTTAGGGTTTTTAGCTCAAACCAACCCGTTGCCCGTCCTGCATGATATACCGCCGCGTGACTCCAAGAATGGTGGCTTGGCGCCGTTGCATGGCGACATGCCTCAGCATAGGCTTGATCAACCGACGTCAAACCAAAACTCTGTTGGCATTGGTCCATCAGTTGCAAGAATTCTGCAATTGAGGGCATCCAGCTATATTGTCTTTTAGTTTGTTCTAGGGCGAGCACCAATACATCTTCTTCATAACCCGCCAAACTTAAGGCCCATTCACGCTTCGCTATAATAATTTCTTTGTCGTCATCAAAAGCACTTTTAAACTTATGACCGTAGATCGTCATAAAACGAGCAAACAGCATGTTCACCAAAGATTTTACTTTTTGGTCAACAGGCGCACTCGCAGCAACAACCGTTTTACCAGTCGGTATTATTGATGTCGAGCACGTTTGCAGTAATGTCTCGTCGGCGTTGTTTAGCAGCGTATCTAGCTTCTTCATTAGATGGATTAGTCTGTTGTTGGGTTTGTCTTTGAGCCCGAGCCTGAGCTGTTTGCTGTTGAATTTGTTCTTTTTTGACCCATTTTAAAAACTTTTGATCCCAGCCACCGGGGGTTTCTCGGCGTCCTTTGTCCATATAGTAGACCACAAACTCATCTTTAATGCCTAGGACAAAGGCTTCACTTATTTGGTGCTGTTGAGCTAAAACCTTAACAATATTTACTGACGGTTTCCATTCAATATCCATGTGGCATAAGTGCTGGTGCTGGGCTTCTTTAGCAGCAAATAATCGGCTTAATTCATCACCGTCTCCGGCGTCACGACGCCAGCCTCCAAAGCCGGCCATAGAGGGCCTTTCACTGGCTACGGGGTTATCTATAGCCTGAGATTCGTCTACAGCTTTCAATGGTTCTGTTTCTGGTTCTAAGTTTTGTGTTAACTCCAACTGCAGCTCTATACGCACCATACCATTGCCAGCAGGGGCCACTTGCAGCAAACCTATGGCCGACAATTGCGAAAGTAATTGGCCTTGGTGTTGCCTGGTAAAACAAAGTGCTCGACCATACAAACGTTGCTCTTCAACCACTACTTGTCCACTCCAAGCACCTACTAACTCTGTTACTACTGCCAACATGAGGGCTTGTTCTAAACCATAGCGCTGGGCTAAGTAGGGTGCAATAGGTAAAGTGGGAGCCAACAATTGCATAACGAGGATCAACTTTAAACGAGTTCTTTTGGACATTCTACCCTAACTGGTCCTGTGCTAACATCTTCAATGTTAACCAATGAGTAATAAAGCACTATGACCATAAAAAGCCCAATAGAACAGATGTTAGAGCACCAATCAATTCGTAAATTTACTAGCCAAGTCATTCCACAAGACATGATCAACACTTGTGTCACTGCCGGTCAAGCGGCCTCAAGTTCCAGCTTTGTGCAAGTCACCAGCGTCGTTCAAGTCAACTCGCCATTGACACGGGCTGCTTTAGCAGAGGCATCTGGTGGCCAAAATTATGTGCAGAGCGCAGCCACTTTTTTGGTCTTCTGTGCAGACTTACAACGCAATCAACAAATATGTCAGCGCCAACAGCAACAGATGCCCATCGGTTTTACTGAACACACTCTTATTGCCAGTATAGATACAGCACTATTTGCACAAAATGTGTTGTTGGCTGCTCAAAGTCTGGGTTTAGGTGGGGTTTTTATTGGTGGCTTACGCAATCAGCCAGAAACAGTCACTCAGCTATTAAACTTACCTCAGCAGGTATTTCCCATATTTGGTCTTTGCCTTGGCTACCCAGATCAAAACCCTGGCCAAAAGCCAAGACTGCCGCTATCCATGGTACTGCACCAAGATCATTATTCAAATCAAGAGTTGGAGAAACTTGCTAGTTACGATGCACAGATAAGCGCCTACTACCAACAGCGCAGTCATGGAAAAACAGACCTCACCTTTAGCCAACATATTATCAAGACTATGCTTAAAGAGGCGCGGCCCCATATGCTTCCTTACTTACATAGTCAGGGATTCGCGACTCGATGAGGCTAACACCTAGGTAATCTGTCGAGCCTGAATAATGTCGTACCATTGGGCAGGCCCAGTTTGATGAACTGAGGTACCACCAGCATCAACAGCGACTGTCACAGGCATGTCTTGCACGTCAAATTCGTAGATGGCCTCCATACCAAGTTCTGGAAATGCCACTATTTCAGCACTCTTAATCGCCTTAGAAACCAGATAGGCTGCGCCACCTACAGCCATTAAATAGACGGCTTTATGGGCTTTAATGGCATCAATGGCAATTTGCCCACGTTCAGCCTTACCAATCATGCCTAACAAGCCCGTTTTTTCAAGCATCGTGCTGGTAAATTTATCCATGCGAGTTGCTGTGGTGGGGCCTGCTGGGCCTACAGCTTCATCTCTCACAGGGTCCACTGGGCCCACATAATAAATAAACCGGCCCGTTAGGTCTACAGGCAGCGGTTCACCCCGAGACATCATGTCTATCATCCTTTTATGGGCTGCATCTCGCCCAGTCAGCATCTTACCAGACAACAATAAGGTCTCCCCTGGCTGCCAAGTTAATACGTCAGTTGGAGTGAGAGCATCTAAATTCACTTTTCTCGCCCCTGCACTAGCATCCCATGCAATGTCAGGGTATTCATCTAGACGTGGTGGTGTTTGTAAGCTCGGGCCAGTGCCATTAAGCACAAAATGTGCATGTCTGGTGGCTGCACAGTTAGGAATCATGCACACAGGTAATGAAGCAGCATGAGTGGGATAATCCAAAACCTTAATATCTAGCACGGTGGTCAGGCCACCTAATCCCTGAGCTCCAATCCCCAAGTTATTCACCGCGTCAAACAACTCTAAACGCAGTTTGTCTGCAGTGTTATGAGCACCACTGGCCTGCAGTTGGTGAATATTCACTGGATCCATTAAAGATTTTTTAGCCAGAATCGCAGCTTTTTCTGCCGTGCCCCCAATACCTATGCCTAACATGCCAGGCGGGCACCAGCCGGCCCCCATAGTCGGCACCGTTTTTAATACCCACTCAACGATACTGTCGGAGGGGTTTAACATGACCATTTTGCTTTTATTTTCTGAGCCCCCACCTTTAGCTGCCAATTGAATATCAACTTGATCACCCTTAACGATAGAGGTATGAATGACCGCCGGCGTATTATCTTTAGTATTGGTTCTGGCACCCGCAGGATCAGAAAGAATAGAGGCTCTAAGTTTATTATCAGGGTGCAAATAAGCCCGCCTTACACCTTCGTTAATCATTTCTTCTAAACTAAGCTCGGCGTCCCATTGCACATTCATACCCACTTCAACAAACACCGTGACAATGCCTGTGTCTTGGCAGATTGGACGTTTACCTTCGGCACACATACGAGAATTAATTAAAATTTGCGCCATGGCATCCTTAGCAGCTTTGGATTCTTCACGCAGGTAGGCTTCATGCACTGCGTGTATAAAATCTAGAGGATGGTAGTACGAAATAAATTGTAATGCGTCAGCGACGCTATCAATCAAGTCCTGTTGGCGAATTATTGTCATGGTGGCATCCTAATGTGGCTTAAATCGTAAGCCACATTATAACCCCTTAAATACTTTAACTCTGCTTTAACTCTGCTTTAACTCTGCTTTAACTCTGCATTTCGTCCACATCATCTGCCGTTGCAGCAGGTGATAATAGATTCAATTATTGAGTCGCTTTAACACCAAAGGTAATAAAAGTCTCCTCACTGGGGGCATTCGCCTTCCTGTTCGCCGCATCTTGAGCTAATTTTTCCTGCTCAAGATCATAATAGCGCTCTTGCTCTAAGGCGACTAAAGCCTTTACTTTGCCAACAAGGTCTTCGTTTTGAATAGACTTCATTTGCAACTGTAAGCTGTCAATCCGAGTTTTTAGCTGTTTTAACACGCTCTGCTGCGCTTTACTGGTGTTCTGTAAACCATTAAAACTAGCCAATATCCGATCATTAACACTGCCTAACATCTGCTCATTGACTTGCGCTTGCTGTGACGCCGCTTGTTGCGAATCAGTGCCTACTTGCCGAAGGTAAAACATCATCTGTTCAACACTTTGACCGAGTTGATGGTTAACATCAGCCACATCAATTAGCTGCGTCTCTAACAAGGTCACTCGGTCCATTTGTTGTTCAAATTGAACCAACTTGGCACCCATGGCCAAACTGACACTCGTTGCGTCTTTTACCGAGCTCTGTAGCACGAATAACATAGCCGCGCCGCTGATTAAACCGATCAATCCTAAGGCAAAAATGATCATCAGTAAGAAATTATTCGATCTCCGTAAACCCTTGGCCATGTTATTAATGGTTGTTACACTGCCTAACAGCATATGAATGGATTGGTTGGTAGAATGTGCCGCTTCGTTGGCCGCACTGGCTGCATCCAGCACAATTTCGGTCAAGCCTTCAATATTACTAGCTTCAGGTGGGGTTTTTTCAG
>Ga0209815_1002279_pt1 | contig 11870 bp, 1 predicted proteins | sample CoawatmetaG00DNA_FD_187507 | JGI IMG/M metagenome (GOLD analysis project Ga0209815, IMG submission 187507) | Marine microbial communities from the West Antarctic Peninsula - Coastal water metaG002-DNA (SPAdes) (version 2) | ecosystem: Environmental > Aquatic > Marine > Coastal ...
CTTGAAGTACCACCTTCGCACGCGAGCGTAGCACAATTGTCGCCGTTATCGGCAACATCATAGCTGGTGCCATCAACACATGTACATGTACCACCACCTCCACCAAGAACTACAGCATTGGAAACAATCACACCGTTTTGCGTTGTTGTTGCAGTTGCTGGAGCACAAACTACTTTTCGATACGATGGTAACGACGATGTTGTTGAACAAGAACCAGAAATTCCTCCAACGCATGCAAGGCTACCACAATTATCGTTGTTGTCAGCAACTTGAAAAATTAAACCATCAGGACAGGTACAACTTCCACCACCAACACCAATTTCATTACTGATTGGCTCAAATATTTGTACTATATTTGGTCCCTGGTAACTAGTTTTTGTTATGGCACATACAACTTTTATTCGTGGGATGAATGAACTACCAATATTTGCAGTGACTGAACATGATCCTGGAGTTCCATTTTCGCAGTATAAAGTACCACATATACCATTATTATCGCTGACTTGAAAGGAATCTCCATCTGGACAAGTACATGTTCCTATACCAACATTTGGCGTTGGGTTTGATGATGGTACTCCACTTACATGATCTGTAGTTGTACTAGGTTGTCCACAAATAATTTTAATTCTTTTAGGAGGAGGAGTAGACGATGAACATGTACCACTTATCCCACCATCACAAGCTAAACCTCCACCACAACCAGTATTAGTATTAGTAGCTACAGTATACACTGTACCATCCGGACATGTACACGTTCCACTCCCCTTAGACGAAGCACCTATTCCTGATGAAAGAGGACCATGTAGAATTTGTTTATTAAATGTATCCACAGTTGTAGTATATGTATTTGAACATGTTACGGATTGTCGAGACGGTTGTGCAGGGTTAGAGTTACAAGCAGATGATACTCCTCCGTAGCACGCATAATTGCTACAACCAGAGCTTGTGCTTCCAACTGTATAAGTTTGTCCATCCATACATCTACAACTGCTGGTAATATATGGATTGGTAAAACCAACACTATTTTGCGCATCCGCAGCACTTGTTGCAGGGATAATGGTTGTAGTAAATATTGCATTTGTGTCTCGACTATCAAAATCGCTTTTTAAAAGATTCGATATGGAAGTACTATGTATAGAAGCAGATCCATCGTCTTGATTATAATTATTTAATCCATTCAGATGAGATGGAATTGTTGAGGTTGTAGTTAAAAGATTTGTACCGTCATTGCTATTGTACATATTTATGTCAGCTGATTGAAGTTCCCAAATATCAATGGTGCTCCATTTCTTGTGATCCGTTTCAAAATTGTCTAATGTTTTCCACATGGAATTTGATGGCATTGCATCTTCATTTTCTGATCCCCATTCGATGGCATTAATTGAAAGATTATGCGCTCGAGCATTAGTTGCACAGTCATTTAATGATGCAGTTCTTCCCAATTCTACTCGACTTGTTCCTGAACCTGCAAGCTTTGCAATACTATTTGAACGACACCATGCAGATGCACCATAATTATTTGTCTCATCTAAAAATCCTTCCGGACATTGATTCAAACCTCGAGTAAATGGTTTCCAAGACCACTGTGGTGAACGAGAACCAGAAGTACCAGGAGTACCTAATGTTATAACTGTCGGAGCATTTCTTTTATTTCCTGGCTTACAATGAATGTCGTGACCCCATTCTGCATTACTACATTCAATTCCATTGTTTTGTCCCTCGTGATAAATTGTAAATAGATTATTTGGATTTTCTAAACCATCGAGCTTGACCCACAAACAAACACTGAGACCTTGTGAAGCTGTATTTTTTTGAAATTGTCGTTTTTCCAAGTATGAAGTATTAGACCCAACATGGTCAAGTTCAGACGTTGCAACATGAGAAAACCTTGGACCATTTTGACTTGTGTAGGAGTTATCAATAACACGATTAGGTGGTAACAAGATGTCGCCACCAGATAGAACAAACGGTGACTTTGTTTTGGAAAAATAATCTGGACCCATTCTTGAAGTATTCAAAGCAGTTGTAATTATAGTAGCAGTCTCCAAATATTCATCGTTAGTAACATTTAGTTCTAAACCTTCACTTTTTCTTACAATAATTCCACTCGAGACCTGAACATCACATTGTATACTTTTATCTAAATTCAATTCTTCGTTACGCACAAGTGTGATATCTAAAATATAATTGTTACTCATGGTTGCAAGTTTCGTTTTGAGTATTGAAATACTTATCAAAGATGTAGTGCTTGTCTTGCTTTCATCAATCTCTCCTGTTTTATCACGCACCAGTATCTTGAGTTCAATCCCTGTGCTTCCTCCAGCAACATACAAACAACTTGCTGTAATTGTCAACTTTGCTTGTGCATCCAACTCCCACAATTCGTAGTCTACCATCTTTCTTCCATTACCTTTGAAGATAACCGATAATTTGGATAGAAAATCACCAAACAAAGAACTTGGTTCAAATCCAACACTTCCATTTTCATACCACGATGCAACCAAACGAATACGTGAGGCCTCTTTGCGGGTGTGAAGATCTGTTCCTGTATTTGTATTGACATTTACAAGCATAACAGGAAGAATGTCCAGCAATATGTATTTGATAGGTTGCGCATCTATAAAAATTCCAACTTCACGTTCACCAACTGGATCTCTGACATGAGCACCTGAAAAAATTGGAAAAAAAATTGACAAAAAAAAAATAGTAAGAAAAAGAAATATTGGGAAAATAATATTCAAAATACTGAAAACTCTACAACTACAGTGCTCCATCTTTTGCTTACCAACACGAACAACAATATGAATCCATTCATCCTGTCTTTGAAAAAATGGTTCAACTGTACGAAGATGACGTTGGTATCTTGAAGAAAGTACTATGTCAATGCGTAAAGAGTTTCGATAAAATTCATCCATTGATACCAAAATTTTGCCATCTTGATTAGCTTCGAGAACGAGAATGCGATTACTACGAGTAGCATCTACGTCACCATCGATCCATTGATACCAAAATGAAAAAGTTACACCATCGGTAGCGTCTCCTACAGGAGTTTTGGGTATCACTAAACCATTGATATTTGGAAGAGAGACAAATGCTTTTGTAGAACTTGAACCGTCAAATATGAAGGCATTGGATCCTGAAATTGTTTGTCCTCTTGTTCCTAATGGGTCGTTTTGCCAAAGATGAGTTGGAGTCACTTGAAAAATAGAAGGTATACCAGCAAAATGTGGTGTCAATTCGGTAATTCTTATTGTATTTGAACTTCTGGAACGTAGAAAAATATATCTTCCATAGGCTTCTCCTTTGAAAATTTTACCATCGGATGAAATTGTTTTACACGAGAATATTGAAAACCCTGGAAACGTCGAAGCAACAGTAACATCTCCACAAATTTGCATGGTTTCATCTTCGACGTTTTCAATATTTCCCACGACAACTTCAAGTCCAGAGTCCTTAACTAAGAGTCCCATTCTTGCCGTAGCCTCTGAAAGACCTGCGAAACTGGAAACTGGATAAAACCGAATGGCTTGGGCATTTACTGGAGTGCTGAACAAAACGGTTGTATAAGAAGCTTCACTGTTGGTTGTATATATTTTTTGATTGTCGACCCAATTCCAACCACCATTATTTTGGTACTCGAATTTCCATTTAGTTATGAAACTTGTATCTCCTTGGTAACGTGGTTGTACTCTCACTCCTTTGACTAAATTAGAGTTAGAGTCAGTTCTGATTTCGTAGTATTGACCCGTAGCACAACATGCAGAACTGTATCTATAGGGGTTACTAGTTGTATTTAACCCTTGTCTATAATGATTATGTTTGACATACCAGGCATCAATTCTGTTAGAGTTTGGTAAACTTAAAACACTACCCTTGCCATAAGAACTTCCTGGTTCATCGGATACCCATATAGTACAATTACATATAGTACAATTACCAGAAGAAGACCACGTTGAACAAGTCCCGCCTTTCTGCGCAGAAAACAAAACAGAAGAATACGATGGATTATATAATATAAATGACAAGAACTCAACACTTTTTACACGATGTTCCACTTTCATATCCAGTTTCCACCACGTATACTTTGCACCATTGTTACGACTAACGACTGCTTCAGTATAAATATTATTGTCCATAGCATTACTAGCAGTGATTGAACCACTTGCAACAAATGCATGTTCACACAAAGCCCCAGAATACATTTTCTCACACGTACAATACACTGAATTTGGTCCATTTGAACATGCTGCACCATTTTGACATGAATTCGAAATAGCACAATAATCTTTTGGTGTTTGCCAATCTTCTTCGATGTCAAATTCTTGACGTAAAATAGCACCCGAACCACTAATGGTACGATCACGTGGTAATGTAGAACCAATCCAGACACGAAGATCATCATAATTACTTAACGGTCCTATCTCTCCTTCCGTTAACAGATCCACAACCACTCGTACATCTTTATATTCATGAAAGTTCGGTGCTTCATTTAGTTTTACAGACCACCATCCTAGATCAGTAGCTGCCAAAAAATTAGTTTTTGATATTTTTTGGCGCAAATTATCGATGTCAACAGGACCGTAAACAGATCTACTTTTATATTGACCTAAATGTGCTATTATAGCAGAATTTACTCGTGTAAATTGATCTGTCATATCAAGTGCAACATCAACATAGATCGGTTCCATTTTTAATAAACCTGGTGCTTCAAGTGTTATTTCTGATATTCCACTTGAAGTGCCAGTACTACTACTGCTACTACCACTTTTTTGTGCCAAATTACTAACGCGAGACAGCAATTGAGTTTTATTCACAAGTAAAGTTGGAATGTCAGATATTCCTTCAATTTTCATTCCAAATTTTTTGTATTGAAAAATATACATTGGATCAATAGGATTTGTTTTTGATTGTTCCAACATAAATTTATTTTGAGCACATTTAAACATTGCTTCACGTTGAATATATCTTACTAAATGTTCTTGACCGTTTCGTGATGGACATCCATTTTTACCAATCTTCAAGCTACCTTTTTGAGAGAAATGCAACGATGCTGTACATGTAATGACATATTTTGAACTCGCACAATCAAAATCTACACCAAGATCATGTACAAAAGTAAACGGACGACCACTACTATCAGTGATTTGTCGTGGCGTGTAATAAGCATGATGTATTTCAGAAAAAGCTTGTGGTGATGCTTTTTGATTTTGTTGACATTTTTGTTCCGCACCGATCGCACAAACTAAACTTACAAGTTTGACATAACCCGATTCAGGTGTAGCTGTTGGAAAAGATGCATCGACTGGAAAAGATGCATGGATCGATCCTTGTACAATCACTTCACTACCATAGAATCCAGGAGTGACATCAAATGTTGCGATATTGATAGAACTTTTGCTGTTATATTTGTGGTAGTTGTAGTTATTGTAATCGTCGTCGAAAGCAAGTTGACTAGTACCACATCGTTCACTAACAGCAGGATCTTGAACATTGAGATTTTTCAAAGTCGAACCAGGACTCAGTTGATATGGCAAACAATGTTGCAATTTCACGGTTTGCCGTTGTCCAGGTACACCAGAAGCAAACCAACGCATATTGCTTTCAGTAACAGCTTCTTTGGATTGTATTTCTAATTTAATTTCCGTACGACTTTGTGTTGAAGCGACGAGAACAGGTGATGAACGTGACGAACAGACACCTTGTGGAAGACAGAATTCACCTACTCCACAAATTGGAACTACCCATACATGTCCATCTAGAAATGGCAGATCTCCACCATCACCACATCCACATTGATTTTCTTCATTGGTTGAAGTTGATGTGAGCGGTAATGATCGGCTTTTCGGACAAACTGTCAAATTCATACAACCAAGGTTCTTAGTCTCATTATTGCTCACGTCAAAAATATACCGTTCTCCAGAGACTTTGCAAAATTTGACTGTACTGTACGGATAGTGACCAATATTGGTGTTGTCTGTTGTTAAGATTTGTCCTTCTGGAAGAATACACTGGTTGGAATTATTGCAATTTACAATAAATGTATTCGTCAAGAATATAATAAGAAGAAACAGTGAGATGGATGAAGGGTGTTGTTTCATGTTGATACGTGTTTTGTGTATTGATTAGGAGTTGAAGATATCTATTGTAGATGTTTCAAAAGTTCATTGGTATGAAATGGCACGATACGCCGATAGATGGTCATAGCAAGCAGCTGATCCTATCGAATATACAGATTCTTATAAAAGTCTTCTACGAAAAATCGAAGTAACTAATCGTATGGGGTCGAGGGACCATGTTCGGGAGTTTGGGACATGAAACGTATTTTTGTCGTGTTTGTGCTTGTTGAAAGCTCGAAATATTTTCACAGTAAGAATTCTGGGCTTCCGCAGCTATGGGGGAGGACCAAAAATGAAATTTTCAAGAAATAAAATAATTTTCGTGACTTTTTTCCATTTTATGTTTTGTCAATCGGTGCTTTTGCATCTACAAACGAGGGTAAACGGTTCAAAACGTGTTCCTGGTCTGATTTAAAGCGGCTACAATGTAGCTTTAACCGCCTAGTCATTGCCATTAGATGGTAACATAATCTGGAACGATTCATTTCATTTGTCAAGGCCGTCACAACGGATCGCCTTTGGATCAACAATTTTTTTTGTACTGTCTATTTAAAAAAAGAATTCAATCGGTTCAAGGAAGATCTGGATGGACCCCTTTGAATGGTGTCTTCCTGGAATTAGAATGGATCATTGGTTGAAAGGGGTCCACGTGAAAATGTGGTGGGAAGCGCGTGTTAGGCGATGCGTGGTGTAGGTATGGATTAGAAAAAGACTTTCGGAACGACGTTTGGATTGTATTCTCAAAATTCATTTGCGACATTTGATCGGATGTTTATCAAACTGATACGGACACGGCGGTCCTCGTGGTCTACTTGGTTAAGGCTGAAAATGTCAAGAAATGTGTTTAAATGGTAGTCAAAGACACGTAGTAATATTAAAAAAAATTATAAATAGCATCAAAACTGAAAAAAACTCAAATATTTTTAAATACAGATTTTCTCAATTTTTTCCTACAAAAATTTGGTCCTCCCCCATGAACACAGTTGTGATTGGCTTGATGCTATATATTTTTATCCAAAAGAACCACTTTTTAAGCAACATCAAATTCATTCAACACAGGACCTCAGACAATCACCAACATGAATAGCAACACACCAACCCAATTTAAACAATACAAACCATTTCTTATAAAATAATCGAAATAAACGAAACAAACACACCATTCCCGTCCCCAAAAAGATAAGCAATTAAATTCAAAAAAATGAAAATACTAAATCTACTAACTCTTCATTTTGTTTTGGGTGCACGACGACGTGATATCACAATAAATGGTACTGCTACTCCCACAGCTGTTGAAAAACAGTGTATTAAACATGCACCACCCACTTTAGATCGTTCTCTTCGTTCTGCTCTATGTATCGGTGTTTCACCAGAATCCATTCGCGAACCAGGAAAGTGTGCATATAGTGCAATGAGAAGTGGAAGTGGTGCACTTTCTCCCGAGGACACAGTGCTGTTGTGCCAACGTGCTGAATCCAAATCACCTGCCGAATGTGCACGTTCCGCTTCCTGGCGTCTGTTATCTGGTTTTGAACGTGCCAAATTATGCCGTCAAAGTACATCTTCTTCTCAACCATCAAAATGTGCCGATAAAGTTCTTCGTTTTCAAACATCAGGTGCTGCAACTACAGCACTGTGTGCTGGTGCAATATCACAAGCACCGTCGACTTGTTTTGAACGAGTATGGCGTGGCCGCGATCGTCTTGGCAAATGGTTAAGATCTCCGGATACCGTCGCTGAACTTTGTACTGAAACAACACAACAAAATTTGAAAGATTCAACAAAACAAACAGGACAGACAAGACAAACAAGACAAACAAGACAAACAAGACAAACAAGACAGACAAGACAAACAAGACAAACAAGACATCGAAAAAAACACATCGATCCAGCATCATGTGCATTGGCACTGACATCTAAATTAACACGTACAATGTCTCCCCACCATTTGATGCAACTTTGTCGTGGTGCGCTTAACGAAGCACCATCTAGATGTTTAGCAAAATTAATGTTGAACGGTGGTTCTTCTTCACGTTCTATTTCACTTGAAACAGCTGTAGGTTTGTGTCGTACAGCAGAAACAGATGGACCCACTGAATGTGTAGCAGCTGCTATTTCAAAAAAACGTCAACCAACCAGTAGAAATGGATTAAAACTTACAAAACGTTTGGATCCTACAAATCCACTTCTTCTTGATTTATGTTCGGGCGCTATAGATGCTGGTCCAGCAGATTGTTATCGTGCATTACCAATATTAACTAGTGTGGATGAAATTACTGGCATTGAAATGTGTCAAAATGCCAAAGATATAGGACCTGCCATTTGTGCCACTCATTTTTTGTCCACTTCTTCATTAAAAAGTTCTGTCAAAAAAATTGAGCTGGCAAGTGTTCTTCGTGATCTTTGTGGTCAAGCTCAAAACGATGGACCCTCTCAATGTTTTGAAAAAGCTGTTTTAAAAAACGAAGTGCGTACTACTGCAAAGTCTGCCTTGCTATTGTGTTCGGGAGCAGATGGTACAGCCCCGGCTGACTGCGCAGGTGCTCTTTTATCTCGTTCTAAAAAATCTAGAGCGTTTGCTGTCGATATTGATCTGGTTGTTTCTGTTTGTCGATTTGCTAAAAGTACTACAAGTGCTACAAGTGATAATGATGATCCAAATCGAAATGAGGATCGAATAGATGAGGATGATGATGGAAACCAAGATTGGATGAATCCAACTCAATGCGTTTGGTCTTGTCCTTCCCATTTGCCGTCCTCCGTAATCGCCGACTTATGTCGTGGTGCTACGTCTCCTGGTCCCGGTGAGTGTGCTTCTGCTGGTGCTAGAATTGCATCGCTTGCATTAGATGTCAATATTATTAGACGTCAAGAAAGAGAAAAAAAAGAAGGAAAAAAAAAAGAACAAAGACAAAAATCAGGTGGTGTTCTTCACCTAGGATCAATAAAAAAAAATAGCAATGGCAAGTCACCACACCGACTTGCAAATTTGTGTCGTGGAGCAGAAAGTTCTGGACCGGTTGAATGTTACCAAGTACCAACAGGATCTTTAGGAGCAGATCAAAAAGTATCGTTATGTGCAGGTGCGTCTACTATAGCTCCGGCACGTTGCGTTCAAGCAGTTCGTGTGAGAGGAATGTCAGCTGAAGCAAAAGTTCGATTATGTAGACATGCAGAATCCACAGCACCCGCCAAATGTGCCAACACCATGCCTACCAGTGTTGGTGGTCAAGATTCATTCAACCATGAAGCAAGAGAAATATCATCGTCGTCGTCGTCATCGTCGTCTTCGTCACCTACAACGACATTTTCTCAACATATTGGTCTAGCACAATTATGTAGTGGTGCAAGTGAAGAAAAATCAGATGGTCCATCAAAATGTTTTGTTCGTGCTTCTAGCATTTTGACCGTTTCTGAAAGAGTGGCTTTGTGCCGTGGAGCGGAAGGAGAAGGGCCCGCCATTTGTGCCAATGATGTCGTTGGAACAGATCGTGATTTATCCAAACGTCAAATTGTTGATTTATGTAAAAGAAGTAAAAGAAGCAGAAGAAAAAACAATCAAGAAGGAATACGTGGCAAAGAAGGATATGCATCAAACAAACGTAAACAGAAAAGAACCAATGCCGATGTGACACCTGCCGATTGTATTTCTCGTGCACCCAAATCTTGGGAAAGTTCGTTGCGACTTTCACTGTGTCGTGATGCTATTTATTCTACAGAAGAAGCATTAAAATGTGCGAATGACATGACGGATCATCCATCTTTGCTTCCGGACGATGCTTTAAAATTAGAATTATGTTTAACAGCAAAAAGACCAGTGATTCAAAAAAAAAGAAAACATCGTTCTGGAGGAGGACCCACGACTACTTCACCACTTCATCCAGACAGTGACCAACAATACAATCAATATCATCCGCCACAAGCTAGTTCTACTTCACCAATTGTTGCTTGTTTAAGTGCCGCACCACAAACATCACGTTTAACACAATTGCAAACAGTAGAAATATGTAAAGGTACAACATCAGTAATGCCAGCTAAATGTGCACGATCGGTGCCATCATCACTTGGTGGTGATCAAGTCGTTCATCTTTGTTCTGGTGCAAGATCATTGTCACCGGCTCATTGTGCTGCACATGTACTTCATGCAGGCAGGAGAGGTACTGGAAGTAGTGGTAGTGGTAATAGCGGAGGCAGCGGCAGCAGTGACAATAAAAACAAACGTAAAAGAAGTGTTGCTGAATGTCGTGGTGAACGACCCATACCAACATCCATTATTATTACATCAGCACCTACTAATATTACTTTTGATCGCACAACACATACATTGGGCTCAAACCATCCTTTGCCATTAAGTGCATCTGTCGTTGCACATGTGATGGATCAATACGGTCAAAGAATGGGTGGTAATGGTAATGGTGAAGACGATGAAAGTTGGCATGCACTTCCTTCACAAGCAGTACTAGTGATTGATAAAGGTCGTGAAATGCAATCGAGTCTGTCGGGAAATACGATTGTTGGACCACTCAGAACAGATGGACGCTATGTATTTCATCAAGTCAATATGTTGGCGACAAGTTCTGGAGTGCATTGGCTTAAAGTTACCGCTGAAGAAGAAAATAAAATGGACAACCACGACCAAACAGATATTGAATCAATCGGAATCAAATCAGCACTTGTACCACTTACTGTTTATGGTGAAGAATCACCAGATTTGTGTTGGTCACAGCAAGGTTGTGATTTTATATACCATCGTTTAGTAACACCTTGGAAAAGAACAGGCAGAGACAGAAACAACAATGATGCTACTACTAATACAAATGAAAATAAAAAGGATAACGATAATGACAATAATGAGAATAATGATGGTACTTTTGAAGGTACAATGATAGGTGGTGCATTAGCAGGAATTTTTTGTGCTGAGTCATTGGCAGCACATGGCGTAGAAATGTATGCATCGGGGTCGTCCGGCAATTTAATACTTCGTGGTGCAAGATACGGACTTGGACGTGTCAAAGCTAGAGTTGGTGTTCCTCATTCCACACAAACAGCACTCGAACGTTTAGGTCTTGAAAAAATTGAAAAAAATCAAAATCAAAACCAAAATCAAAATCAAAATCAAAACCAAACCAAACCAATCAAATTAACAGATGAAGAGAAACGTACTATTAAACGTGCCTACAGAACTCGTGCTAGAGAATGGCATCCTGATAAATGGCCAGTTGGTGGAAATGACGGTGATACATCGTTCGAAAAAACAAATGAATTTTCTTCTTCGGTAAGAGGTATTCGAGAATGTCAAAGTAAAACAAGAAATTATTTTGCATTGGTTGTTGATGCATTTGATCAATTGATTGGTGAATAAAAGATGAAGATTGAATTGGATAGAATTTGTATTAAATGATATATATTGAAATATAGAGATAGATACACTGTACATAGATTACACAAAAGTTGTTACACACAAGTTGTACGAAGGTAGGAAGGTATGAAAAATAAAGAATACTTGAATTTTTTTTGTTGTACGTGAGGATTAACGTATACCTTAGGTACAGTATCTGTATTGTACTATTATATATCGACCTATCACCAAGTGATCATCTTTTTTATTTTTTTTCTATTTAACTATTTATATTAATTCTTATTCTTGGTATTATTGATTATTGTTAAAATTATAAAGATTAAATCAATCACGACAATTGATCCACTCTCCATTGCATTAACAATCGATCTCTGCCACCAACTGTATAAATATAT
>Ga0209815_1002280_pt1 | contig 11851 bp, 10 predicted proteins | sample CoawatmetaG00DNA_FD_187507 | JGI IMG/M metagenome (GOLD analysis project Ga0209815, IMG submission 187507) | Marine microbial communities from the West Antarctic Peninsula - Coastal water metaG002-DNA (SPAdes) (version 2) | ecosystem: Environmental > Aquatic > Marine > Coastal ...
GTTGAAGCAGATGAACCTGTTAGATTACCATCGAGTGAAATACCACCACTTGCAGTTATTGATCCAACCACTTCTACTGAATCAGCGAAGTTAATTGAATCACCAGCTGTTACTGATTCAAAAGCATCAGCTCTAACAACACCACTAGCACTTATATTTCCAGCTACTATTAAATGTCCAAAAGAACCAGTTCCAACTGAAGAACCACTTATTGAACCCGAGCCAAATATTTCTATAGAACCAGTTACTCCAAATGAACCAGTTGATTCAAAAACAGGAACTGCATATTCGATATGTGTACCAGCACCATTGACCTTCATAAATTTACCAGCATTAACTGAACTTATACCAGGTAATCCATTACCAACTGAAAAATGTGCATTACCTGAAGTATTATCTTGAAAAGATACTTCTGTATGTGTTGCATCCACAGCAAGAATACTTTCAGGAATAATTACTCTATCGGTTTCATCATAAACAGTAACTGCAGGGAATTTTTCTCCTAAACTATGTGTTACTCTCCAAATATCAGAAGATGAGTTGGAGTGAACAAATGTTCTACCAGTAACGTTATTACTCATACCACCCAAACCTAACATTGCTATACCGGCTACTGCAGAACTAAATGTCAATGTCATATTATTTGAGTCTGTAGCAGTGACACTTGTTGGAATAACTATTTGATCATTTGAATCGTAAACTGTTACATTTGGGTATTTTGTACCAAAATTATGTTGTATGTTCCAAGTTATTCCTGCAGTACTTTTATTAAATATAAATCGTGCTCCAATTTCACCATGAAACGAACCACTAAATGAACCAGTTAGATGTGTAGAGAACTGATCTCCACTGTTTATTAAATCTACAAATGAACCAGATGCAGAGGAACTTATATCACCTATAACTTCTAACTTAACATCAGGACTCGCTGTGCCGATGCCGACATTTCCTGAACTAAGAATATTAATTCCTGTAACAGCATCTATAGTAGTACCATAATTTAAAACCATAGTGTCAGTTCCATCATTAAAACCAACAAATCCTTTTGCAGATGTAGTTTGATAAAATTCTATACGTGAATCAGATGAAGCATCTCCAGCTGACATTCTTATTTGAGTAGTACCGCTAGAATTTACGTGCAATTCTGTCGCTGGTGCTATTGTGCCGATGCCGACTTTGCCAGTTAGAAAATAATGATCTGCCTCTGAACCACTTTGTCTAAGTGAACCGGTAAAATTATGTATGTCGTCTTGTGTATCACCAAATTTTGTTGAACCACTTGAAAATACTATTGATGATGATACAAATTCTGTGTGAAATTCTTCTGCTGTTACCTTACCACCAACTACTAAATCACCTGTAAATAGTCCATTGCCCACAACATGAAGTTTTTGTGTTGCTTCTGAGAGGTTTCCGATACCTACATTTCCACTGCTATTGTTTTGTAGTATTATATCTTCAGCAGCAACATCTGTTCTTATAAAAAGGTGACCAGTAGATGGATTATTAAAAATAAAAGAACTTTTAGCGTTTGCTTTAAGTTCAATAACATTATCAGAACCAGCACTTAAATTTTGAATTAATACTCTATCATTACCATCCATAACTAAATGGACAAAACGATCTGGACTCGCAGTTCCAATTGCTAATTTATTACCTGTTATAAGACCAAACGAACCGGTTGATGTTGATGAACCACTTATACCACCTGGAGCTTTCACATAACCAAAAGAACCACTTGAAAGGAATGAACCACTTATTAAAGCATCCCCACCGAATACAACATGAGTTTGATCTGAGTTACCGATTACGGTTTGATTGTCTCCTAATCCGGTTACACCATAACCAATTACAATTTCGTTATCAGCAGAACCCGATGATGTATCAGTATCATAACCAAAAAGTGTATTGAATTTACCACTTGTGATGCCGTTACCGGCTTGATACCCAACTGCTGTAGTTCCAACAGTTCCATTTGTTCCTGTTTGTGATCTTAATGCCTGATATCCAATAGCAGTTGAACGATCTCCATCAACTTCAAAGCGTAATGCTTCATAACCAAGACTAGTATTCAATTCTCCGGATGCTAAGGAATACATCGATTCATGACCGATTCCGACAGTTCCATTACCTGTACTTATTAATCTTCCGGTATTAGTTCCAATTAATACATTAAGTAGTCCACCAGAACCACCAGTATTGAATCCAATTGAGATATTACTACTACCATTTGAATTATCACCAGCATTAGCTCCTATCGAAATATTTTGTCCACCGGTGGTTGCAACACCCCCTGCACCGACTCCTATAAAAACATTATCATCTCCGCTGGTTAAAGCATCGCCAGCTTCAAATCCTATAACTACATTACTATCTGCTGTAGTTATTGCACTACTTAAAGAATTTTGTCCTATAAATGTATTATTAGCATTATCAAAATCAACAACACCACCATTTGCCATACGTAGTGTTCCAAATGAACCAGTTGAGGTTGATGAAGCACTAACATCACCTTCTACGTTTATATCATCGTTGAAATCAATCGTAGTACCACCTGCAACAGATTCAAATGCATCTGCTTTAATTGTTCCACTAGCAGTTACATTACCAGTAAGTGTAATTGAATCTGCAATTAATTCTTGTGTTGAACCTGATATTATATATGAACCAGATAACTGTGTTGATACCTGTTGACCTCGTATTATTGCCATGTATATCCCTCTTTTCTAGCCTCAACAAAATCTGTAAAAGACAGGTTTGGTTTAGTTACTTCTAATAAGTATCGTTGATATGATCTTTTAAATTGACCAATTGAAATTTTATTTTTATGTTCGATGGACTTAGGTTGTTTCATTTTTTGTATTGTATCCATAGCTAATTTTCTATCCATTTGAGCACATGATTTACAAACTGAATTATTACCTACTGCCCTATCAAACGAATCTTTTCTCGTATAGCATATCATTTTACTACAATCAGGACATTTTCTGTTTTTTCTATCTAACCAATGTCGTTTTCTCATAGTTATAAATATCAACCACCAGTAAAAGAAAAGTGGTATTATGAATTAAATTTTCCAAAACCAACTACTTCATCAGTAACTTCCATATCAAACCCTATACTTTCATTATCTATCTGTAGATGTACCAAAGAACCCGTCTGTCGTATAGTCAAGGCATCATGTTCCATCATCTGTCCGTTAATAAAAAATATAAAATCGGTTTCAGAAGTAGCTGTTAAATCCGATGGAGCTGATGCAGTTACAGCTGTGAAACTAGAAGTACTAACACTTATAAAACTTCCGGTATGTGTAAAACTTTTTCTTAAATAAGCTTGTTGTGGATCAGTTTGATCATCTATATATGTTTTTAGAGCATTCTCGGTTGGTAATGTTGTTGTATTGGAGTCTGATAACGTTGTGTCGTTTGAAAATTCTCGTATTATATTAGTATTATCAAATAATATAGAACCTGACATTATTACACTACCACTAAATTGATGGGTATCATCTGAGGTATCACCAAATCTAGTTGAACCACTTTCAAATAAAGTAAATGATTCTGAAACTTGAGAGTGTATATGTTTTGCCGTCAACCTACCTTGTATAGTTAAGTTTCTATTGGTGGTTAAATTATTACCCACATTAAGTGTTCCACCCAATGTAAAAGAACCTGATATTATAGCTGTACTGAAACTACTTGATTGAAATTGAATAGTATGGTTGCTACCTGATAATATTAAACTACCACTATCTATTATTACTCTATTAGCTGTTATTGTATTAAATGTAACATTTGAACCAGATGAAACTGATTGCCCTATTGAAATAGTTGTTGTTTGTGATGGTTCAACCCTTGCAAATAATTCTGTATTATTTGGGTCTACTGATACACCAGTACCTTGTTTTAATACCAATGGTTTTTTAAAAATAAATTTAGATGGCATGTTGTATCCTAAGAGTTAAACTTACCAATAGCCAATATCTCATCATCATCTTCTAAGTCATAACCTATACCATCATTATCAATCATCAATTTAAAACTTGATGCTTGTTGTTGTATTGTTAAAGCATCATGTTCCATATATTGACCATTTATAAAAAATATAAAATCATTTTCAGTTGTTGCAGTTAGATCACTTGGTGCTGATGCAGTCACAGCTGTGAAACTAGCAGTCGCTGGTATTGTTATAGAAGATGATTTTTTGACAAATTGTTTTCTCAGATAAGTTTGTTGAGTATCTGTTTGGTTGTCTATATATGTTTTAGCTGCATTCTCAGTAACTAATGCTACAGCACTACCATCTGTTAATGCAGTGTCATTTGAAATTTCGTCCACCGAGTAATTATTTAAACTCAAAGAACCAGATGTAAATATACTTCCGCTAAATTGATGGGTATCATCAGAAGAATTACCAAAGACCGTTGAACCACTTTCAAATAATATGGAAGAACTTACAAATTCTGTGTGAAACTCTTGTACTGTTAAAGTTCCTGATACTGAAGCATCTCCTTCAATGGTTAAACTACCAGTTACAATAACCGAACCTGTTATATTCAAACTTCCACTAATACCATTTGAATTATATGTATTAGTACCAATAACAAGTGAACTAGCTGATACATCATTGAATATAACACTATCAGCGACTCCCACAGATTGACCAATATTTATGGTTTGATCTAATCGTATAGAACCGTCAAATGGAAAATCTTCATCTGATAATGTAACACCAGTTCCACCACTAAATATTATAGGATTTGTAACACTCAATGCTATATCACCAGGAACTGCAGTACCTACAGCTGGGGATGAATTTTCTAAACCTTCAGAAAATTGACCACTTCTTCCTACAACTTTGTTAACTACATTAGTAGTTTCAGTACCAAATATAAGTTTTTTAGGTGTAATAAATTTTTGAGTCGTAGAACGATGATCAAAATTACCCTTTGGTAATAAATAACCTCGTAATGTAACTGTAAAATTAGTCCTAACAAGTCTTTCATTGTCACTAATTTCAGTTGCGTCTGTAAAAGTGTCTATATTACTTCTAAATCTTAATTTATCAGGATCACCCCAATATGCACCATCAGAGTAAACAACTCTTTCTACAATTTTGTTCATTTGTTGTATATAAGAAGTCCATATAATAAAATCATAACTTACTGTAACATAATCAGGCATCATTACATTATAATATTCTCTTTGTGGCAATGATCCTTGTTGAATTTGAAAATTATCATATCTATTTACATTTGTAAATTTTTTTTGAAATGTGTAAAATAAATGTGGATTATTAGCATCTAATTTATCAACTGGTAATGATGTATCTTTTTCAATAGATGTTCTACGATATGCAATTACTGGTGTAATGGTTTGTCTTTTCTTATCTCGCATGAAACCATCACGTTGTATTGCTTTCCATCGTTCTGGTGAAGCGTACATAATTGGAACTTTTATATTTTCACCATTATCTTCAACAGATGGTTTTATAACGTCATCAAAATAAAACATTATAGCACTATCAATATCCATCAAGGTTACTTCAGCGTTTTTAATATCCTCATCTTTACGTGAGTACTGATATCCTCGATTTTCTACTCGTTTTTTTCTTGGCAATGGTTTGTTGGATTCACTTCTATTTGACATTATACACTTCTCACTCTTTCAATATTTAAATTAGACATTCTGACTAAGAACGTATTACAAATTACAGAATGATTAAAATCTGTTTGCCCACCTACTAATTGATTTTCACTAATAGAAGATACTTCCCAATACCCATCATTCCAATCAATAACATCTCCTATATCTAAAACAAAACTTATATCAACTAGTGATTGTCGTATAAAAGAAAATACGGCTGCCTGTTGTAAATCTGGCCCAAATTCATCTGTAGTAGTTGTTTGATCTTCTGCAGTAATTAACGCTGCTATTTGAACTCCATTTTTGTAAATTTTACCTTCAGCAGATTCACCATACATATTTACTTCAGTATCATATGCTGATACTTTATACACCACTACTGGTTGATAAATTACACCATCTTTACCTGTAGATAAATCTCCTATTAATTCTTTATTGAATTTATCAAAGGTGTCTATATCTTTTTGTGAGTAAAATCTACTTGATGCCATTATCTTATCCTATAAATATTGGAATTGGAACTTTGTTTAATTTTTCATTTAAAAACTCAGCCTCATCTTTATCTGCTTCCAAAAGAGCTTTTCTACTCATCTGTTCTAGCATTTCTCTTAACTGTGTTACCAATGTTTCTTTTTCCGCTGCCGCTTCTGATCTTAAAGCATCTCCATCTAAAGTTGTATCTGAACCAGGTATAGGTATCGTGCCATATTTAGAACGAATTATACCTAGTAATTCTTTAGTTAAAGCTAATCCATATTTTCTAATCCATTGTTTACCAACATCATTAATAAACTGATATTCCATATTATCATATGGTACATTTGAAAAATCTGATACTACATCGGCAGAACCACTATATTCTGTAAATAATGGATTATCTCTTTCTGAGACATCAACATAATCAAAATACATAATACTATCTTCTGTTGGATCAGGAAATATTCTCAATTTATTGTTTACCAATGTGAAACTATAAGCAGATTTTCGTATAGAGTCATTTAATTCTATAGCTTGTACTCGTAATAAATCTTCAAATATAGGCATTAAAGTAAAAGACACTGCTGGAGATGAATTACCAAAACCAAATCCTTCTACCATGTTCATAGTTCCATATCCTGTTGTTGCATACGGATCAAAAAACCTTTGCATGGCAGGAGTACCTTCATAGTAAACTCTTTTTACTTCTATTGCTCCACTTCCACTAACATCCGCCCACAATGTATTTAAATCATATTCTTGAGTATCACTTGTTACTGAAATTGATCCTTTTTTTAAATCAACATTACCACCAACTCCGGCTTCTGTTCCATATTGTTTAGATAAAAATACACTTCTACCCATTGTTGGAGTAATTCTTTTATGTGTAACACTATTACTTGAACCAGTTGCCTGACCAGTAAGGTGTAATAAATTATCTTTTATATTAAATTGATTTACCTGTGCTGAATACTCCGTGATAGATTCTTCATAGCAAGCATAAAACGAACCTGATTGTAACTCTACAGACATAATTGGATGTCCTAATCTACGACCACACCAATTTGCAAATTTATCTACATCAGAAGAAAAATCTGAATCACTATCATATAATCCCCACGGTGTCTGTCCTACTGCGAAAGAACTACTTCCCTGCCAAATTACTTCTTGTGCCATATAAAATTCTCCTAATTTCTATACATTTATTCATTAATAAATATAAGAACGGATAATATTGGATAAAAAAAAGGGGAAACAATAAAGCTTCCCCTTTTTTAGTTTTGTATCTAATGTACAATCTTAGTTTAAATCAACTATTTAAACAAAGTTTACATCAGCGACAATGACTTTTCCGTAGAATTCAGGTCTAACCATCTTCTTCGCGTAACGAGTCATAACACCTTTACGTGGAGTAAAGTTCTTAGGATCGTATACAAGAGGAGTCATAATTAACGGAACATACGGAGCATACACAGCACCAGTTTCAAGGAAATTACTTCCACGGAAACCAACCAATATCGTGTTTTCAAACTGATAAGGGTTTTTGTACACTGTGTAACGGTTGTTCAATAAACCAGCTTTTTGAACACCCATTGCATATGATTTGTTATTAGCATTACCATCAGCTGATGTTGCATATCCAGGAATAGATTCAAGGATTGTTGCAACTTCAGGACTTACTACGATGAAGTTTGCACCACCACGTAGAGTTTTCTGATGAATTGCATTGGAAACAGATTGTATCTTGTTACCAAGAGTCTGGAACCAATCACCTTTAGTGTAAGCATTAGAAGCACCTGAGGATTCGCTGAACAAATTAGTTGCAGCATTATACTCATGTCCAACTCTAGCTGACCACTTTTCAGTTTTAGCTAATGCATTCATGTTAAGCATGTCAAGGATTTCAAGATCGATTTCCATAGACACATACTCACTTAATAGTGAAGTAAGTTCTGCTTCAGCATCAACACTATGATAAGCATTTAGGTCTTGAGCTAACTCAGGAGTCCAAACAGCTTTCAATTTACGTGTTTTAGCAACGATTGCAATTGATCTCATTGAGATGTCAATTTCTGGAATATCAATATCAGTTTCAGGATTAGCATCAATCTGAGTTGAACTTGCTTCGAAGTCACCACGACTTGTATCAGTAGGTTGTTTATGATAATTAACAGATACATGTAGTCCTGCAGCTGCTACTTCATCTACGATAAAACGTACATGACTTGCGGCTCCACTTGAAGGTTCTACTTCACTACCATTAATACCATTAAGAATCTTGGTGTATGCTGGATAATAAGCATCAAATGCTGTTGATCCAGTAATTTCCCAAGCTTTAGCACCTTCGTTATCTTGACTAGTCAAATTTGACAATGCTACATCAAAATACTTTAAGGTACTTAAAGATGAGGATAGACCAGGTTCAAAATCAACATCTTCCCATGTAATTGAACCAGTTGAAAGGGCACCAGCTTCAGAAGCTAGACCAATCTCAACAGATGTACCTGGAAAGTCATTGATAGAATATCCAGACCTACCTGCACCATAAAGACCTTGTGATGGATCAGCATCGGAACCAGAAGTGATACCAAAAACTTGGTCACCATCTCCGAATCCAGCTTGTGCTGTTCCGTATTTAAAATCAAGATAAAAGATTAGACCAGATGGAAGGTTCATAGGTTGTACAGAAACGAACTCTTGAGCTGCTAATTCACCAAAGATTTTTCTTACCAATGGTAAAGCAACACCAGACCACTCTTCAGAGTTAGCTGAAGTTCCAGTTGAACTAGCTTCGTCAATTAACTGACGTGCTTGGTTTTCAAGTAGAACAGCCATTCCGTTGACTTTCTGTTCATCACCTATACCTTCTAACAATCCAGTAGGCTCCCACTTCTTGATCAATCCGCGAGTTTCTTCTTGTCGTTGACGGCCTGGGTTGTACCCATCCATCAATTTTTCGACTGTAGAAAGATTTTTAAATTTCGACATTATTTTTCTCCAATATCAAAGTTAAGAATTAAAGAATACCAGCTAGTTTCTTAAATCTGTCTCTTAACTCATGTCCTTCAGAAATTACTTCTGATTTTTTAGACTTAGTTGAGGCGACAACTTTAGAAGCTGAACCTTTTGTTTCTTTAATTTCAAGTTTATTTTGTTTTGAACCAAACGATTCAGCTAAAGTGGAATAAACCAATTTAACTTCACGAAGGTTAGCTGCTCTATCAAAAGTTTCTACAACTTTCATTTTCTTTTCATTGGATAAACCATGTGAACGGAAAAGTTTGTTTGTAAAAAGTAGTTTTGCATTAAGCAAGTTAACTTCATTTAGTTTGGTACGTAAGTATTTAACGACATTGCGATGCTCGTCAAGATCAGATTGCAGTTTTGCAACTTCAGTCTTTTCTTCTTCTTCATCTTCGTGCTCTTCTTCAGAAAGTGCTTTTAATACTTCTTCAAGGTCGATATCTTCGTCATCTTCTTCCTCAGTTATTTCAACTGACTCGAATTTGGCTTTATCTTTAGTACCTATAGCAGAAGATTTGTCAGCTGAACCACTTTTGTTATCGGACGCACCGATACCAGATGTTTGGTCAACTTCCTCTTCTATTTCAGGGTCTTTTTCCTTGTCATCTTCTTCTTCATTTTCATCAAGTTCAGACTCAAGCTCTTTGATTACAGCTTCAAGGTCGAGATCATTCTCTTCCTCTTCTTCAGCCATTTCTTTATCAGATTCATCATCTTCATGTTCTTCTTCAGAAACTACTGGAGCATATTTAACACCATCGATTTCAATGATTCCTTCTTCTACGTCATCATCTTCATCTTCTTCCATGTCCATGTCCATGTCCATTTCAGGTTCGGCTGAAGCTTCATCTGAAGGGTCTTCATCATTTTCATGATACCCTTCTTCTTCCATTTCATCGTCACCTTCGTGTTCACCTTCTTCCATTTCATCTTCATCTTCAACTTCTGATTGAATCTTCTTTGAAAGCATAGATTGTAGTCTTGGTGTGAAAGCTTCTTCTAGAGCTATCTTTGCATTCTCTAAAGCTGTCTCTCTGACGGCTTTTGCATCTGCAATGGCATCTTTTAAAAGATCATCCATTACTTTTCTCCTATTTGGATTTAATATAGTTATTGGGAACTATAATGAGTTTAGTTTGAGTTACATTACATGGTGGTTGAATAAACCGTAATGTATTTTTTATATATATAAATATATAATTTTTAAAAAATAACTATTTTTTTAATAAGTTTTTTTTCTAAGTCGTGCTTTTGCTTTTAATTCTTTTTTAATCAGAGAAGGTTTTTTATAACACTCACGTTCTCTTAATTCTAACATCAATTTACTTTCTTTTACTAGCTTTTTAAATTTACTTAAAGCTTTTTCTACGTTGTTCTTATGAACTTTTACTAAAATCAAGTTGCCTCCTAGTCAGATTCGTTATCACCCTGCCAGTTTTTGTCTATGTAGTTAAAAAAATCTTTTTTCTTATCATCTTCTAGTTCGTCTGGTGAACTTACATTGTATTTCTTTAATGCTGCTTGAAAGAACTTTTCATATGCCTCTTTATCACCAGATTCTTCTGCTATGGTTTCACCTATCTCGTAATACCTACCAAGAATGTTACCCATATCTTCATATAGAGCACCCATTCGTTGTTGTAATGATTCGGATTCAGAAGAAATCTTACCAAACTGCTTAGATAACCCAGTAAGTTCTTTCATATTACGATTTACAGTTATCTTATCAAACCAAGAATCTGTTTCTTGAAGTGTATGAGACTTTGCTTGATTTGCAATCCGACTTAATTTCTCAGAAATTTTAGTTATATTAGATTTACCAAAAATAGCTTCACCAATTTCATTGAATTGTGATATTTCAGTAGTCAATCCTTTAACATCAATGTTTTGACCATCGACATCACCATATTTTTCTTTTACAAGATTAGATAAACTTTGATCTGTGTGAAATGGTGTACGAGAAACCACACCACCTAACATTGTTCCACTAAAATTTTCATTTAATAAATCTTTTAACTTTATTTTCTTTGACATGATAAGTCCTTATATTAAGGGGATGAGTTACCATCCCCTTTTATATTATTGGTTAATAAGTGTTAGTTATTAAGTAGTTGCAAATGGTGTTACAACTGTACTACCTACTGCAAGTAAGTTTCCTGAAACTAACCAACATCCTGCTGCTGAAGTATCAGATATTCCCACTATAGTAACTATAGATCCGGCTCCTCCACCATTAGTACCACCAGTTTGAGTGATAAAATCATCTCCACCGTTAGCATTTGCAGAGAAGTTATCAGATTTAGCTGCTGTTGTACTAACAACAGTAACCCCACCCAAGAATCCATGACCATTAGTGCCTGCTTGGATTTCATGATCACCAGTTGCTATTATTGAGGTAATGAAAGTAAATTTCATCCCTATTTTAGGCGCTGGTAATGTACATAACGTTGCAGCTGCAGCACTAAATACAATAATTTTGCCTGAATCTGCTGCTGTTACCACTTGGTCAGCTCCCGCGACTAATAGTTTTATATTATTGTTAACACCACCGGTAAATGCGTTTTCACCACTTAATGTATTATCATCAGTTAGTGTTACAACACTTTCTGCTAAATCCTGTAAATCTCCACCGTGTGTGTTCAATAAAGTTGAACCGATGTCTGCTCTTTTTCCCATTATTACTCTCCTAATTTAATTTAAGTTCT
>Ga0209815_1002286_pt1 | contig 11835 bp, 15 predicted proteins | sample CoawatmetaG00DNA_FD_187507 | JGI IMG/M metagenome (GOLD analysis project Ga0209815, IMG submission 187507) | Marine microbial communities from the West Antarctic Peninsula - Coastal water metaG002-DNA (SPAdes) (version 2) | ecosystem: Environmental > Aquatic > Marine > Coastal ...
TAGATGCGTGGTATGAGGTAGATCATATTATAAGATTAGATAGGGGTGGTTCTAATCATGTTACAAATTTGGTAGCTTTATGTAGAAACTGTCATGGTAAAAAAACTACACTAGAAACTTTATAATTATAAATCTTATAATAATATAATAATGGGACTTTTAAATATAATATCTTTTGTAGGAGTCTTATCTATATTATATACATTAGTGGTTTCAGGTTCATTTTTCTTTATAGGTTCATTTTTTTTTATGATGATTTGTCTAGCGTTTATGGGTATTTTTGTATTTAAAAATAATTTTAAAAATATTATAGTTAAGACGTGTATATTCATATCTTATGTTATATCTGGTGTTTTGTTTTATAATATTGACAAAACTGATGTAATAGTAAAAGGTAATAATAAAACCATATTATCTTATTATATTTGGACGATAGGGTTTTTAGGAGCACTATTACTAACGATTTATTCAAATAAAAATGTTAAAGAAGGTAACGATATATATGTAAAAACAGTATCAATAGTCGCAATAATGACAACTATTATAGGTTTTTTATATGTTTTTATTGATTGGATATCTACATTACCGATGTATATAAACGCAGTAAATGCATATAATGAAAATGCGAAACCTATTTTGGATAAAATGGGAATTTTTAGAAAAGCTAAAGAAAATGTAAAATATGGTGGTAAGGCATTTTTACTATTTTTAATTATAATTGTATTTTTAGGTATAATAGCAGTCATATTAGAACCAGTATTAAATAAAATTAAAATAGATAGATTTTCTTACTTTAATTTCATCTATTTAATAATTATATATATTCCTTGTTTGTTTTTAGATTTAGTTAAATATGTTAATAAAGAGTTGAAATTAGCAAATAATCTAACTAATCTATTGTTGGTTATTCAAATAATATTAGTGATTTTATTTTTGGCGTATCCTACGCTTTATAATGTTTTATATTTTAGAAATAGTGTGTCGTTATTAAATGAACCAAAATATTTAGATACATATTATGAGGCTGGCAGCACAAAATATTTAGAGGGTAAAAAGAAATCAAGCAACTTTTTGAGAAGTGGTTATAGTAAAGATATTGAATATAGTGATGAAACAATAGAAGCATCAGATTTATATAAAAAATATAGTAATAATTACACGGATTTAATGTGGGATATCTCTTTTGCAAAAATAAACAATGCAAAAATGGGTTCAACAAATTATACCCAACAGGTAGAACTTCGTAAGATGGAATATAAGGCAGAGGCTCTACTTAAAAACAAAGATGATAGTAAAACTGAGTATGAAAAATTGTATACCAATGATATTTCAGGTACTTATAATACCGAATATCATAAAGATTCATCTTTAGTAGTAAATTATACATTATCATTTTGGTTTTATATAAATCCAACACAACAAAATATAATAACTGATGATTGGTTAGATGTTTTAGATTATGGTAATAAAATTAAAGTACAATATGGTTTAGTAAATAATGAAAATAATGTTATACGTTTTACGATAAGAGAAAATAATAAAGATACATTTAAATTTATTCATTTAGAATCTAATATTCCATCACAGAAATGGAATAACTTTATTTTTAAGTATTATGATAATAAAGTAGATATATTTATGAATGGTATATTAAGGGATACATTATCTAATGTATTCATAAACAGAGAAGAATATAATTTAATAACAATAGGACAAAATAATGGTATGACTGGAAGTATATGTAACATAATTTATTATCCATATTCATTGAGTATTGATAAAATAAATCAGAATTATGCTAATTTAATAAATAATAATCCACCGATAATATAATTTATTTTGATATATTATATGGACACTCTTCAAATTGTTGCTATGTTAGTGGTATTTATTTTACTTCTGTTATTTGTATATTATTTCTTTAAGAATGATAAAGGTATAACATCCGGTTTAAATGATGCAAGATACTATAAATATATTGATCCATCAGAGTTTGGGGTACCTGTGGGATTAAAAGCTGCATTTGCTACATCCATATGGGTTTATGTAAAAGACTGGAACCAAGATGACGCCGACAAAATAATATGTTATATAGGCAAGAACAAAGCGATTGATGGGTTGATGGGCTCAACTGGCGAGAAGACAGGTGACGATGCAAATGAAGCAGAGATTAATGAGCTTTCGTATATCCAACAACGTTCTACGGTGATAATGGCGTTAGATAAAAACGACCCTACACTGAAAATTATAGTGAATAAAGAGGAGGAGTTCAGTATTAACGATTTTCCATTGCAAACATGGGTTAATATCACATTATCGGTATACAATCAATCACTAGATTTATATATCAATGGAAAGTTAGTTTCTAGTAAAATAAAAAAAAATTTAAAAATAAAATTTTATGAGTCAGACGACGCAATAGTAAGTTTAGGAAATCCATTTAATGTTTTCGATAAAAAAGACAATGAAACAAATTATACTAGTTTAACAATGGGATTTTATGGTTATACATCAAAATTCAAGTTTTTTAATAATTCATTAACACCTAATAAAGCATATGACATATATAAAAGTGGACCAGGTGGTTCATCTTTAGCAAATAAGATGGGTAACAGAGGTTTAGATATTAATTTTAAGGATGGCCAAGAAGTAACATCCACCCTAAGTATATAAACCGCAGAATATAAACTATAAATAAACTAATATAACCATTTATTTTATATTATTATAATATAAATGGAACAGGCAACTGGATTAGATAATTTGATACCTCAGGGAATAGGTTCAGAAAATACTTCAAAATCTATGGGATTTATTATGAAACTTACCTTGATAATTGTAATGATTATGGTTGTTGTGTTTTTGACGAGAATAGGAATGGCATTAATTTTTATGTTTAAAAATCCTAGCGAATCACCTTACATTTTGGATGGTATGTTAAGTGGTATAGAAAAGAAAACAGTAACTCAAAATCCTGGTCTAACTGATTCTATTACTATTTTTAGATCAAGAAATCAAGCGTCAGGAATGGAATTTACATGGAGTACATGGTTATTTGTAAACAGCGATGGTAATTTTGATAGCACTGATGGGTGGAGTCATATATTCCATAAAGGACCAGTTGATACAATTTTAACAGATGATTGCGCGGGGGGCGAGGCGAATGGGCGATGCGCCAGGAGAGCGGATAATGAAGCGGAGGTGGTCGAATGGTTAGGGGATGGTGCACCGAATTTTGGTTATTCTCATGACCTCATCGACACGGACAACTTAAATGCGAAGACGGACGGCGGACGTGACGTATTGTCATATGGTAGTGGGTTATATTCGCCAGATTATTTATATGGTTATAGTCATGGTATGGCCTTCCCAATAAATTCGCCCGGACTATACTTGTCCAAAGCAACAAACAGTCTTAAATTTATAATGAGTACAATGGGCGAACTCGACGTTGCGGACGAGGTAGCGGGTGGCAATGAAAATAACAAGTTATTTGAAACAATTGATATATCAGGTATACCATTAGACAAATGGTTCTGTTTAGTAATTAGAGCTAAAAACAACGTTTTAGATGCATATGTCAATGGCGTAATTCATACAAGACGTTATGTAGAACATGTAATGAAACAAACATATTATGATGTACATTTTGGATTAAATACCGGATGGAACGGAAGTATATCATCATTAAAATATCATAATAAAGGAATATCAGCAGTAGAAATACAAAATATATGTAATAAAGGACCCAATCTTAATTCACTTTCTGGTATTAAACCAGGTAAAGGTGATAATATAAGCAAATTATCACAAAAATGGTATGGTTATTAAATAATATATTTAATAATATATTATTTAATATATAAGTATTTATGAAAAATATTATAGGTGAAGAATATTCACCAATTTCTATACCAAATAGAAATTGGTCTAGAATCGAGAATATTTGTATTGATTCATCTTATACAAAAAAACAATTAGATGAAAAAAGAAAATACGATGTACTTCAATATAAGAAAAACAGTGCAGGACTAACAAAGGCACAAAAATATTCAAATATACGAAGAATTAACAGAAGTACGTGTAGTGCAACTTCTAGAACAATAAGTCATCCTCCAAGTGCAAGTGGTGTTCCAGGTAAATGGGATATTAAAGTTAATAATGAATTTTTAGCTATACCTACAACAGAAACGAAAACACGAACACAATATTCTTCTGGTGGTTCGTCTAATTATGATTACTTTAATACTACGCCTAATAATTTTTCAGAACCATATAAGATTGTATCAAATACAACAATTGATCTATGCTTTAATATGAATAAATTTACAGGTTTATCATTTGAAGAAATCAATAATTATTCTATTAATGATATTTCAAGTGCAATATTGTATGTGAATGAAATAGGTGCAATATCTGATGATAACACCACGTATTTTAGCGATGTTAATAATTGGGATCATTTAAATGGAAGTTCCTCATTATTTGGAGGATTTTATACATCTGCGTATGAGTCAATATCAGATTTATCTGATGTTGCAATAATGATGATAAAATATAAAATATTAGAATATAATTATAATTTTATAAAAACTATATCAGATGCGTCGTTTAATGATATATCAAACAATAAAACATATACAGAGTATTATAATCAATATATAATTTTTAGAGATTCTAATGAAATACAAAAAGTTAATGTAAAATTAACTGAAGTTGGTGGATTCAATAAATTATCCGGTTATATTGGACAGTATAATAACAAGGTATATTTTATCAGTAATCGCGATTATTTAACTAATGATATTGATTTTGCAAACATTGATGAGAATGTTTCACCATTAAATGATAATTATCGTAATTATATATTTGATAATAATGTTAAAATAAATATGTCGTTAGCATGTGATTAAATATAATTTAACTAATTTATTTAACATAAATATAATTGAATCATATAAAGCAAATATCTGTAAAAAAATGTAATTTTGTAATATTTTTCTACATATATTCATCAGTGGATCGTGAGATTTAAAAACTATTGCATTATCATATATTATTTTAGACTTGATAATATCAAACGGATATGTTACCACTCCAATTTTAATAGCATTAAAGATTTTATTAGATATATAATTGCTATATTTATATCTAATAAGTTCACCTATTATGCCATCTATAATAGATAATTTATATAATTTTATGATTTTTTTTATTGGAATAATCTCTAATGGATATCCTACAATGATTCGTTTTTGATTATAAATTAATGGAATTGATATGATATTCATTACTAATACACTTATAATTAGTGATATAAATACATTATCTATGTTTATAAATTCAGTTAATCTGTAGCAAATGTTGCTTATAGTATAAGAATTGATTGTAGTAATAGCAAACCCATTTATAAATTTATCAATCGTTAATGTTTTATTAACTAAATTGTTTTGTCTTATTACCTCGATAGGAGAACTTAGAGAATAAGATAACGTTCGCGATAAAATGTATTTATTTGTATTTATAAGCTTGACCATTGGTTAAAAAACAAATAATATTTAAGTTCTTAATTCAGGATTTCTACAAACGGCTTCAGATTTATAAATAAGATTTGATAAACATTCGTCAGAATCCGATACTTTTACGCAACTTCTGAATCCATTCCAGTTGCCAACATAGCAATATCCTTTTTTACCTACATTACCTTGTTGTACGATGCTATTACTTTCATCAGGTTCTGGATTAGTATTAACATTTTCTACTTCATAATCTTGACCTGTGTTGTTTGAGTTATTCTTTTTAGCAATTGGAACGGGCATAACAGATTTTTTGTTAGCTGTTTTTGTAATAGTTGCATCGGCTACATCTACGGTGTCGTCAATAAGTTCAGTCATTTCTCTTGTTCCTGCTGTAGTAGTTTTAATGACGGTTTTAGATGTCTTACTGAATATTATTGCAAAGAATGATACAATGGGTTCAGTTATGAAAGCAATTTGGTCGGTTACAAATCCTAAATTATTAAAAATGTTAAATCCAAATATGGCAAGTATTATAATAACTACGAATATTTTTATGAAAAATGACATATTGAATTTATTACTAGGATTAGTTACATAATTATCAGGAACCATAGTATTGGGGTCAATTCTCGGTAATGTTCTGTTAAAGTTATCCATGTATATAATTTCAAAAGAATATATAATTTTAAAATTATATATAATGTTTGAAATTAATTATAACGTATAAAATATATAAATATATAAATGATGGAATATTTATATATTTTAGTTATACTATTGGTGTTAGATGGTATTTATATTAATAATGTTAAAGACAACATGATTAAAATGATTAAGACAATACAAAACTCCGAGGAGGCGAGTATACGTAAGCAACCGATGGCATTAACTTATTTATTGATGGCATTTGGTCTTTATCATTTTATAATCAAAGGGCGTAAAAGTAAAGAGGATGCCTTTATATTAGGAATATCAATATATGGCGTCTATAATTTAACAAATTATACCATATTTAAAAATTGGGACATGTCAGTATTATTAACTGATACATTTTGGGGCGGTTCGTTATATGCTTTAACCACGTTCATAACTTATCGGTTTATTGGCATAAAAAAAATTTAATGTTATATTATGGATAAACATGATATTAATGATAAACGAAGTGATAATGATTTTAAAGGTGTATCATTTTCAGGATACAAAAAAAATGAAGTAAAAAGAGAGCTATTAGATAATCTATTAAAAAATAAAATAGAAAACTCGTGCAATTGGAGTGCTGAATTGATTTGTAGTGGGCATTATATGGATTTATGGGATTTAATTTTGCTGTATTTAAGTAAATACATACATATTGGGAATCCTAAATTACCGATATATATAGCGATGCGATTTGAGAACTTTAGAACAATAATTAAAAATGGTTATGTAGGGAATGAATTGAGTATGAGAAACAATGAAAAAATCAGAAAATTATTCTGCGAAATAATATGTAATTTATGTTTGTCAAATAAAAGGCATAGTTTTGAAAAAATAAAAGTAAAGTCAGATGATTTTGATATAACACATTTTTCAGAAAAATTAAAAGCTCCTAATGTTACATATATCAAAGACATATTTATAGAAAATGATCCTAAGGAATTATATATTCCATTGAACGAATTAGGATATTGTATAGAGACTAATAATTGTCTTCAGGCTTGTTATTGGATTGAATGGATATTAGAATTTGAAAATATATGTAAAAAAAAGAAAGAAAGATGCGTTGCATCTTACCGAACATTTGTAAAAGTAGAAAACAAGTATCAAAACGATATTATTTGGATTGTATGGGAAATTATATTAAAACATGCAAAGGAAAATAAACCTTTAAAAAAAATCATAGATTCATTATTAGACCTGTTTTCTATATGTTATCTGCCTACACTAAAAAGACGAAGAGTATACATATTATATCATTCTGTATCTTTATGTTGTGAGCCAATCAATTACGAGATCCCTTTGTTTAAAAATAAAGAAATGGTAGAAACTGTATGTAATAAAATAAATATAATTTACAAAGAAATAAAAAATAATGAAAAATCTACAAACACAGATTATTTATTTAACACAAATTCTGAGAAATCAAACACCGAAAAAACTATAGAAAGACTTAATGCATTTAATAGTATGGATAACTTTATCTAGAATATTTACTTTTCCCTATTTTAACAAATGAATCAATCAAAAATATAACAAATATTCCTAAAAAACAATATAATATAAGTTCCTCTGTAATTGTATGCGTCTTTTCGTCTTTTTGTTCTTCCAATAAATTTATCATATAATTAAGTTTTTTTGTTAATAGTTCGTTTTCATTGTTATTATCATATTGTGAAAAAGGGTGCGATACATTAGTATTATATTGTTTAGGAAAATCATTATTAAAACTGACATAATTACTTGAATCAGGGATTGGAACGACATCATCCCCCTCAATGTTAGGTCCTTTGGTAAGTTCGGTTTTAGGTGGAGGATTAAAATCCGCTATTTCAGATTCGGAATCTGAATCTGAATCTGAATTATCATTTAATAACTTTCTAAATTTATGTTTATCAATTTTTTTTGCGTTATTTTTCATGGTCTTAGCCTTGTTGTTTTTATTTTGAGTAATAGTTGTATCAATAGGAGAAGCCCAATCGGACAAAGAGTTAGTCATTCTTATTATAAAATAGATATTAAATTTTATAAAACATACTGAAAAATAATATATTAATATATAAATGAAAGTTAATAAAAATATATTAATGTTAGTAATGTTGGTTCTTATTATGATGTTAGAACCTATACCATTAGAACACTTATACAACACCTTTCCAGGTAGAGCATTTATATTATCAATGGTTGTGTTTTTCACAATAAACCATACCATACTAGGATTGTTGGCCACCATTATTTTATTGGCATCTTTGCAAGTGTATGTTGGTAATGGTAGACAAGGATTTACAAATAATGATCCTAAAACCCTAATAGTGACAGGTAAAGATAGAGTTACGATTGAAGATCAAATAAGACCTAAAAATATATGTAATATAAATATACCTAAAATACATAGTAAAGTTAATTTACCTTTTAATACGGATACACGATCGCTTATGGAATTTTAATTTTTTCTCAATTAAGTTTAATGATAAAAGAATTGAAGAAAAAATTAAAAAAAACTAATGATAAATTAAAATTATTAAATAGTAGTAAATTTTTAGCGGGTATCGCAATGATTATGTTAAATATAGGTTCTAAATATGTTCCTTTAGGGTTTAGTAAAAACCAGGAGTCTTATTTAAAAAATGGTGTAGCACGACAAATGTTAATATTTTCAATATCTTGGATGGGTTCTAAAGATCTTGTTATTTCATTATTGTTGACTGCTGCGTTCACTTTATTAGCAGGATTTGTATTAAATGAAGATAGTAAATATTGTATGTTACCTGATAAATGGCAACATTTATATGAATTAATAGATACCAATAACGATGGTGAATTATCAGTTGAAGAACTTGAAAAAGCAATTGATGTTTTAAATAAAACAAAAAAATTAAGATCTTATGATTTAAAATCAAATAATAGTAGTAAATTTTATTACTAACAAATAATCTAACTATAATATAATTATGAGTGATAGTACAACACCGAAAATATCTGAAAATGAATTAATTATGAAACAACTATTTGAACAAAAAAAAACTATCAAATCACCTGGAGACAATGTTCATTATTTAAAAATATATTTATATAATAATGGTGCGTTATTAAAAGAATTTGAACCAAGCATGATAAATCCAAAATATAATAAAACTATTATATTTCCATCAGACTTTGAATTAGATCCACTAAAAATAAACAAAATATTGTTTAATAAAACCGTAATAAAAAAAAATAACAATGATCAAGATTATAATGATCAAGATTATGATGTTTTATATGGTAATTTAGATGTCAATAAAATAAATAAATTACGTATTTCTGAAAATGACAATATGGAATTACATAAAGATGTAAAAATAAACATAATAGAGAATATTAAACATCTTCAACAAGCATTTATTAAAGATAAAATTATAAATTTGGAAGGAAAGGACTTTCAAATGACAAGTAAATCTAAAATTACCAGTAAATATAATAAAATATTGTATCAAAAATTAAAAAATGATAAAGAAATGAACTCATCAAGATACACGCGCGACTATTCAAGAAGTAATTTTACTAATATGAATTATTTTTTTGATGATAGTAAAGGTGAGGGTAAAGAAATTACCTTTCGCTTTAATGGAATGACGCCGTTGAAGCAGATGCCATTATCTTTAAAAGATGACACTGATGAAATATTGGCAGCATTATTACAAGCGGGTGGACTCACATTTCATGTAGCGGTAGATGTAGTATTGACCAAAAAAATTAAGAGAAAGAGTGATTTAAGACGTGTTATATCTCCATTTGATTCTTGTAAAAATAAGAGACAAGCCATCTTAGAATTATTAGATTATAAATTAAATATATTTGAAATTGATGTATTAAAATTGAATGATATTTCACAAGATAAAATAAAAAAAAAAGATGAACCATTAAAGTTATATTCTAAAGCTCTATCTGGTAATAAGCTTGGTGCAAAGCCAGATGCAAAGCCAGATGCAAAACCAGATGCAAAGCCAGATGCAAAACCAGGTGCAAAACCAGATGCAAAACCAGGTGCAAAACCAGATGCAAAACCAGGTGTAAAACCAGGTGCAAAACCAGATGTAAAGCCAGGTGCAAAACCAGATGTAAAGCCAGATACAAAGCCAGGTGCAAACCCCGTTGGAGGTAAAAAAATACGACGTACGAAGGGTAAAATACGACGTACTAAGGGTAAAAGACGACGTGCGAAGGGTAAAAGACATACGAGAGGTCCAAAATCTAAACCTCGGAAATATATTAAAAAGAAAACAAAAAAATTAAAAAGACGTTATATATAATGGATATTTCGTATATTATGGGTACAATGTCGGTTATTATCTTTTTTTATAGATTATTTTATTTATTAATCCCTATGTTATTAAAAGGTATTAAAGAAAAAGATAATAAATCCATATTTAACTCATTCACAATGTTGGTTTAATGTCTAAATTAATTAATGCACAAATCCCTGATGGATTTTTTACATTAATATTAAAATTCTTATGTAAATAAGAAATAGCTATTTTTTCTAGTTGCGGGTCTCTTTTTATAATTAATTTACAATAATCATCAAATGATTTAAGATTATAAGGCATTATTAATAATTAGTTTATTTTATTTATATTTTTTTCAACAAACTCTTTTATTTTTTCTTTTGGTATTTCGTCAAAACTAATTAATTTTTTATTTTTCTCATATTTTTCTAACGCGCATTCTTTATTGAGTTTCTCTTGAAAATACACATCATCTTCCCAGCATTTATCTGCTGTTTTTTGACCACATTTTTTAAATATTCCTTCTATATTATCACTTTTGTCCCCCATTAATATTTTACAAAATAAATATTTTTCTGGATCACCACAATAATGTTTGCTTTCTTTTAATTCTTTATATTTTAATGTATAAATAAACAAATTAGGTCTTAGTAGTTGTAGATAATCAGTATCACTCGCAATGATGTAGACGTTTGCGTCGGGTGTTAATTTAAATATACATTTACTTGCTATTGCTATACTATCGTCGGCTTCTAAGTTATCGCAATAAATCATAGCATTTGGTACAATATCTGGAATTAATTCTTCATACGCGAGTTTAAAGAATGGGCCTCCCATAAATGTATCGTCGTATACACGTGTAGCTTTGTATGTTTTTTCATTGTTCATTCGCCAAATATCGCTGCGTGAACAATCTTTTGCGAATATAATTTTACAAGTATCCGGTTTCAATTTGAGTTTTTTAGGAATTTCTTTGATTTTATCTTTAAATGTAGATTTAAATTTTTCTACGAACAATTCATTTTCGCATGGAACACCGAGTTCTTCATCCGGATGTGCATTTTTCCACCATACCATTAATGCATAATATCTATAAAAACAATAATAACTACCGTCTATTAAAATATAGTTCATTCTTTTAATTAACAATGTTATGTTTATTTGTTTTACATCAATTTTATATAATATTGATGTCAATCAACTAAAAAATGTTTTATAGAACGTTCAACTATGACGTTTAATGTTTAACGTTTAGATGATGGGGGTGGACATATGTATGTGTATACACATCTTTTTTTTTTCTTTTTTGTTTTATCGCATTTATATTTATACAGGCATGTTTTTGTTTGCGT
>Ga0209815_1002288_pt1 | contig 11833 bp, 9 predicted proteins | sample CoawatmetaG00DNA_FD_187507 | JGI IMG/M metagenome (GOLD analysis project Ga0209815, IMG submission 187507) | Marine microbial communities from the West Antarctic Peninsula - Coastal water metaG002-DNA (SPAdes) (version 2) | ecosystem: Environmental > Aquatic > Marine > Coastal ...
TTTCCCTCCTTTAATTACCTTAGTTGTTATTTCAATATAATCATTTTCTAATTTATTTCTTAGAAACTCCAAAATCATATATTTCTCTTCTAGTAACATTTCAACTTGCGAATGATTACTTAAAGGTAATTCAATTACATGATTATCTTTTAATACTGGCAGAAAAACACCCAATGTAATTCCTAAATTAGATTTTCCCTTTTGTTTTACAAATGCAATTACCTCCTTCCAGGTTTCTAGCATTCTTGTTGCTAAAAAATCATTATTTCTTAGTTTTGAAATATCAATTTCTTCTTCAACAACTTTCTTCTCATTCATCTGCTTAAAAGCTGCAGTTATGGATATAGTTTTAGACTTCTTTTTGGTCGATAAAGAAATTCTTGGAATTGATTTAGAAGTAATATCCGCTACTTCACTATTACTTTCAATTTCTGGTTTTTTGTTACTTTCAGTTGTTTTTTCTATTTTTTTATCAGTTTTAGTTACTTTTTCAACAGAAACCTGCTTTTTTTCGTCATTTAAAGTAACTACGAAACTTTTAGGGCTTTTTTTTTCAGCCATTTGATGTCCTATTGATGAAATTCGCATTAACGATAACTCAACTAATAGTCGTTTATTGTTTGATTCTTTGTACTGAACATCACATTTGTTACATAAACTTAAAGCAGGAATTAAAAAGCTTAACTCACACGACTTTGACTGTTCAAGATACCTTTGCTGTAAAGCTTCCCCTTTTTCTAATAACTGAAGTGTACTTTCATCCTTAGCAACAAGAATATCTCTTAAATGCTCGGACAAACCAATAATAAAATGATGCCCATCAAACCCATTGTCAAGTATTTCATTGAATAAAAGTAAAAGTGCATTAATATCGTTCTTTAAAAGTGCAGCAGTAACTTTAAAATAATATTCATAATCCAAGATATTCAAATGCTCAATTACACCTTGATAAGTAAGTTCTTTTTCCGAAAAACTAATCAATCTATCAAAGAGTGATAAAGAATCACGTAATGAACCGTCTGATTTTTGAGCAATTAAATGAAGAGCTTCTTTCTCAGCTGCAATCCCTTCACTTTTAGCAACAAAATCTAAGTGATTAGAAATATCATTAATCCCAACTCTTTTAAAATCAAAAATTTGACACCTTGATAAAATAGTTGGAATGATTTTATGTTTTTCAGTAGTTGCTAAAATAAACTTAGCATGTTTTGGTGGCTCTTCTAAAGTTTTCAAAAAAGCATTAAATGCTTGAGTTGATAACATATGCACCTCATCAATAATATAAATATTATACTCTCCTACTTGAGGCGCAAAACGAACTTGATCCACTAATCTTCTTATATCATCAACAGAATTATTAGATGCAGCATCAAGTTCATGTACGTTGAAAGAAGCATTTTCATTGAATGATTTGCAACTTACACATTTGTTACAAGCTTCAATATTCTCAGTTATATTTTCGCAATTGATTGTCTTAGCTAAAATACGAGCACAAGATGTTTTACCTATACCTCTAGGACCACAAAACAAAAACGACTGAGCTAACTGATTGCTTTTAATCGCATTTTTTAAAGTGGAAGTGATTGAGGTTTGACCTACAACAGCATTAAAAGTTGAAGGCCTATATTTCCTAGCGGATACGATAAAATCACTCATTTTATTAAATTTAAAATACGAAAGACAAAACTAACATTTCTTACAAAATAGTAAGCAAATATTTAATCAAATTAAAAAACTACTCTAATTATGTAGAATTAAATCTTTTTACTAAATTTGCCGCCCGTAAAAATATTAACTAAAACAAACAAAAGATGACTACTTACGAAACTGTTTTCATTATGAATCCCGTTTTATCTGAAGATCAGGTAAAGGAAACAGTAAAGAAATTTGTTGACCACATTAAGGCTAACAAAGGAAAAATTACCAATGAAGAAAATTGGGGATTGAAGAAATTAAAGTACACAATCCAAAAGAAAAAGACAGGTTTTTATTACCTAATTGAGTTTCAAGTGGATGGACAAGTTATTAACGACTTCGAAGTTGAGTTCAAAAGAGACGAGCGTGTTATCAGATGGCAAACAGTAAAATTAGAGAAATTTGCTTTAGCATATGCTGACAGAAGAAAAAAGAAATTAAGTACTAACGCAAAAGCTGAATAATCATGGGAAATAAAACAGACATAAAATACTTATCTCCAGTAGATATTGAATTAAGACAACAAAATAAATATTGCCGTTTCAAAAAAATGGGAATAGATTATATTGACTATAAAGATCCTGAATTTTTAATGCGTTTTTTGAATGAGCAAGGAAAAATTTTACCAAGAAGAATTACTGGTAACTCGTTAAAATTCCAAAGAAGATTAGCTGTATCAGTAAAAAGAGCAAGACAAATCGCTCTTTTACCATATGTAGCTGATAATTTAAAATAATCATAAAACTTAAGTAAACATGGATATTATATTACAAGAAAATGTTGAGAAATTAGGTTTCAAGAATGAAATCGTCTCAGTAAAAAATGGTTACGGAAGAAACTTTCTTATCCCAAAGGGATTAGGAATTTTAGCTACTGAATCAGCCGTGAAAGTTTTAAACGAAAATTTAAAACAACAAGCGAAAAAAGAAGAAACTGAAATTACAAAAGCAAATAAAATTGCAGAAGCATTACCTAAATTAGAAATTATACTAAAAGGTAAAGTTGCTGATGGTGGAACTAAATTATTTGGTTCTATAAAAACAGCACAATTTACTGATGCTTTACAAGCACTAGGACATACAATTGATGCAAGTTTTGTAAAACTTCCTAAAGTAAAAGAATTAGGTAAATATGAAGCAGAAGTAAGATTACACAGAATGGTCAGTGTAAATGTAGCTTATAGTGTTATTGCCGAATAAGTAAATTCAAACAAATAATTAAAAGCCGAACCTAACTGTTCGGCTTTTTTATTTTCCAATTATAAGGGTTTAATATCCACTCCTATTTTCAAGAGAAATAAATTGCAAATTACTATATTTGCTGGACTATTATTAAACAAAATCTTCATTTATAGTATTTGATTATGAACACGTATAAAAACTACATTAATGAGATTAAAGAACGAAAATCTCTCAATCTTCACCCTAAACCAATTGAAAGTGCTAAACTGCTAAGTGAAATAATTGCGCAAATCAAAGATATTGATCACATTGATCGAAAAGAATCCATAACATTTTTAATCTACAATGTCACACCCGGAACTACAAGTGCAGCAGGAGTAAAAGCAAATTTTCTCAAGGAGATTATTTTGAGTAAATACTCTACAAAAGAAATTACCCCTGCTTTTGCATTCGAACTATTATCACACATGAAGGGAGGTCCATCAGTCAGAATTTTACTTGACTTAGCTTTAGACAATAACAAGGAGATTGCTAAACAGGCAGCAAATGTTCTAAAAACACAGGTCTTTTTGTATGATGCTGATACAGATAGACTTAAAAAATCTTATAGCAACGGAAATAAGATTGCGAATGATATTTTAAAGAGTTATGCCAAAGCTGAATTCTTTACTAAACTTCCAGAAATAGATGAAGAAATTAACATTGTAACTTATGTTGCAGGAGAAGGAGACATTTCTACAGACTTACTCTCTCCAGGAGGTGACGCTCACTCTAGATCTGACAGAGAGCTTCACGGAAAATGTATGTTTGAACACGATATTAATCAACAGAATGAACTTTTAACTATACAAAAAAAACATCCTAATAAGATAGTTATGTTAATTGCGGAAAAAGGAACTATGGGAGTTGGCTCATCTAGAATGTCTGGAATAAATAATGTGTCATTATGGATTGGCAAACAGGCAAGTCCTTATGTTCCATTTATCAACATTGCTCCTGTTGTAGCAGGAACAAATGGAATTTCTCCAATTTTTTTAACAACAGTTGGTGTTACAGGAGGAATTGGTCTTGACCTTAAAAATTGGGTTAAGAAAAAAGATTTTAAAGGAAATACAGTTATCAATAAGGATGGAGATCCTGTTCTTGAAGAAGTATACTCAGTTAAAACAGGAACAGTTCTTACAATAAACACAAAAAAGAAGAAATTATATAAAGCAGACAAGGAACTAAGCGATATTTCTGCTTCATTTACTCCTCAAAAAATGGAATTCATGAGAGCAGGAGGTTCCTACGCTATAGTATTTGGCAAAAAATTACAAACATTTGCAGCAAAAACTTTAGACATTGATATTCCAAAAGTTTTTGCGCCATCAAAAGAGATTTCTCATAAAGACCAAGGTCTAACTGCAGCAGAAAAAATATTTAACAAGAATGCGGTTGGGACAACGCCAGGAAAGATTCTACATGCGGGTTCTTATGTTAGAACTGAGGTAAACATTATAGGCTCACAAGATACGACTGGACTTATGACGTCTCAAGAACTAGAAGCGATGGCTGCTACTACCATATCTCCTATTGTAGACGGAGCTTATCAATCTGGCTGTCACACTGCAGCTGTATGGGATAAAAATGCGCAAGCAAACATCCCTAGACTTATGAAATTTATGAATGACTTTGGCCTTATTACTGCCCGTGATCCTCATGGCAAATATCATGCCATGACAGACGTAATTCACAAGGTACTAAACGATATTACTGTTGATGATTGGGCAATTATAATTGGCGGGGACTCACATACAAGAATGTCTAAGGGAATAGCATTTGGTGCAGATTCAGGCACAGTTGCTTTAGCCCTAGCAACAGGTGAAGCATCAATGCCTATTCCTGAATCTGTAAAAGTTACTTTTAAGGGAGAAATGATGAAACATATGGATTTTCGTGATGTAGTACATGCTACTCAATCTCAAATGCTTGATAAGTATAGCGGAGAAAATGTTTTTCAAGGAAGAATTATTGAAGTTCATATTGGGACACTTCAAGCAGATAAAGCATTTACATTTACTGATTGGACAGCAGAAATGAAAGCAAAAGCATCTATTTGCATTTCTGAGGACGAAACATTAATTGAATCATTAAATATTGCGAAAGGGAGAATTGAAATAATGATTAATAAGGGAATGGATAATAATAAAAAAGTTCTTCAAGGCCTTATAGACATAGCAAACAAGAGAATTTCTGAGATTAAATCTGGTGAAAAGCCAGCATTAAAACCTGATTCAAATGCAAAATATTTTGCTGAATTTGAAGTAGATTTGGATATCATTTCTCAACCAATGATAGCCGATCCTGATGTTAACAATAAAGATGTTTCTAAGAGATATACACACGACACAATTAGACCTCTATCTTTCTATCAAGGAGAAAAGAAAATAGATCTTGGTTTTGTCGGATCATGTATGGTTCACAAAGGCGATCTAAAAATTCTTGCTCAGATGCTTAAAAATCTAGAGAAAATTAATGGTGAAATTAAATTTAACGCACCTCTAATAGTAGCCGCTCCAACTTATAATATAATTGACGAACTTAAAATAGAAGGGGACTGGGATGTCTTGCAAAAATATTCTGGTTTTGAATTTAATGATAATGCTCCGAAAAATTCTGCTCGTTTAGAATATGAAAATATGATGTATCTTGAGAGACCAGGATGCAACCTATGCATGGGAAATCAAGAGAAAGCTGAAAAAGGAGATACAGTTATTGCTACTTCTACCCGCCTTTTTAAAGGGCGTGTTGTGGCAGATTCAGATCGAAAAAAAGGCGAGTCATTACTCGCTTCTACTCCAGTAGTTGTTCTTTCTGCAATTCTTGGAAGAACACCTACAATGGAAGAATACGAAAGTGCAGTTTCAGGTATTAATCTAACTAAATTTAGGCCACCAGTAAAGAGTTTATGTTCTTAAAGATAATAATTATCGAAACAATAAAACTAGATAAAAATTAGATTATTTTTTTTGTAAAAGCTGATTGTAATCATCAATTGCAACAAAATAATCAGGATCTTCCAATACATTTACATCACATATCTTCTCTGCTCTTTTAATCAGCTTTACACAATCAGCAGAAAGATGACGCAGGTGAATAGTCTTTCCATTTTTTTGATAACGCTCAGCCAATTTATTTAAAGCTTCAATAGCTGACTGATCTACTACTCTACTTTCGGCAAAGTCAATCACTACTTCCTTAGGATCATTTTTCACATCAAACTTTGAATTGAATAATTCAATAGAGCCAAAGAAAACTGGTCCAAATAATTCATAATGCTTTATTCCGTGTTCATCAGTATGTTTTCTAGCTCTAATCATCAAAGCATTTTCCCAAGCAAAAACTAAAGCAGAAACGATAACACCTGAAATAACAGCAATAGCTAAGTCAAACACCACGGTTAGGATTGTCACTAAAGCAATAACTAAGACATCCGGAAGAGGAACCTTATTCCAAATTTTAAAAGTATTCCAAGCAAAAGTTCCAATTACAACCATAAACATTACTCCTACTAAAGCAGCAATAGGAATCATTTCAATATAAGCTGAAGCAAACAAGATAAATATCAATAATGATAATGCAGCTGTTATTCCTGAAAGCCTTCCTCTACCTCCTGATTTGATGTTAATTATTGATTGACCAATCATAGCGCAACCACCCATACCACCAAAAAAACCATTAAGAATATTAGCAGCACCTTGCGCCACACATTCCTTGTTTCCATTTCCGTGAGTTTCAGTTAATTCATCTATTAAATTTAAAGTCATTAACGATTCAATTAAACCAATTGCCGCCAAGATTAAAGCATAAGGAGCAATAAATGCCAGAGTATCCAAATTAAGAGCAATCATTGGTACATTAAAAGTGGGCAAACCTGCTTTAATACCTTCTCCTCCACCTTCAATAATAAAGGATTTTACGGTTTGTGTATCTACATTTCCAAAGATAACAATAAGTGAAACAACAATAATTGCTGCTAAGGCTTCAGGAATATTTTTGGTGATTTTCGGCAAGAAATACATAATACCCATAGTTAATGCTACTAACCCCAACATTGTAAACATTGCCCCTCCTTCAAGCCAATCACCTCCACTTTGAAACATTCCTAACTGAGAAGTAAAAATTACGATTGCTAAACCATTTACAAAACCCATCATTACCGAATGAGGTATCATTCTTACAAATTTTCCCATTTTAAATGCTCCAGCGAGAGCTTGAAATATTCCAGTTAATATTAAAGTAGCAAATAAAAACTGAAGTCCCATCATAGCACCATCAGGTCCCATAGCATTTCCTTGTTTTACTAAACTAACCATTACTACCGCTAAGGCTCCTGTTGCTCCTGATATCATACCTGGTCTTCCTCCAAAAATAGCAGTAACCAATCCCATCATAAAGGCGCCATATAAACCAATAATTGGTGATATTCCTGCCACAAAAGCAAAAGCTACTGCCTCAGGGACCAAGGCTAAAGCCACTGTAAATCCTGATAAAATATCGTCCTTTACACTTCCTTGGCTTGATGTAATAAATTTAAATGCTGATTTCATTGTGTTTTTTTAAAGGCGCAAAAATAAGGAATACTAAAAGCTAAAGCTTAGAATTTTACACAAAAAAATCCTGCCAAAAATGAGCAGGATTTATTAATATAGTAAATAATTATTTATTCAGAAAATGCCTTAAATTTTTCTTTGTTCATAATGAGTATCCAAAGGTTAATAAATAACAATACTCAGCCCATAACAGAACAATCATGTGTGGACGGAAATCCAGTATGCACCAAAAAGATATTTACCGTAGCTGGCAGCATTAATATTGCAGCTATAATATTATTTGCAAAATGAAAGAAGAAAAATCTAAAAAAGAATCTGAATATTATATTGGAGTTGGATTACGCTTGGGAGTAGCATTTGTTTTAGCTAGGCAAAAGAAACATACTAATAACTAGGTATTTCTTCCAAAAAAGTAATCTTATTACTTTCATAATCCATAGCACAGCAAAAATGTCGCATTCCATTAGTCACTACTAAAAAATCCACTCTCAATTTGAAATTATATTTTGCAATTTGATTAAAAGCATCTTGTGTTATTTTTACCTTTGGAGCTTTACACTCTACTATCATATTTGGTTTCCCTTCATTAGTATATAATACAATATCAGCCCTAGTTGACTGCTCATTGTATTTAACCATTTGCTCAACCCCCATCAAGCCTAAAGGATATTTTTTTTCAAAGTTCAAATAATGAATAAAGTGTTGGCGCACCCATTCCTCAGGAGTTAAAACCAAATATTTTTTTCTTACTGCATCAAAAACTTGCGTAGTCCCTTCAACTAATTTAGTTTTGAGGACCGCATTCGGTAAATTTAATTGAGGCATATTCATATCCACAAAATAAGTGAATTATAAAGAAATCATATCATCAATAACAAATAAAGATTTACAACCTGTATATTTTTTAATGGGGGAAGAACCTTATTATATTGATAAATTAGCTAATGCTTTTTCTAAAAATGTTCTCTCAGCTGAGGAGCAAGAGTTCAACCAAGTAATCCTTTACGGAAAAGAAATTGAAACAGCACAAGCAATTGCGGAGGCAAAACAATTTCCTTTTGGTTCAGATAAAAGAGTAGTAATTGTTAGAGAAGCCCAACACTTAAAAGATATTGATGTGCTGGACAGTTACCTAGACAATGTGCAGCCCTCAACCCTTTTAGTGATTTGCTACAAAGGGAAATCAGTTGACAAACGCAAGAAATTCGGTAAAACACTAGAATCAAAATGTATTGTCTTTGAAAGCAAAAAATTATATGACAATAAAATCCCAGCTTGGATAAATACCTACATAACAGAAAACGGATTTAAGATTGACAATAGTGCAACTGCTGTACTTGCCGAATACATTGGTGCTGATTTATCTAAAATCACTAATGAATTGGAGAAACTCATGTTAGTGGTGAAAAAGGACGAACAAATTACTACAGCACTCATTGAGTATCATATTGGGATAAGTAAAGACTATAATGTTTTTGAATTACAAAACGCATTGGGGAAAAAGGAAGTTTTAAAAGCTAACAAAATAATTAATCACTTTGCAGCCAATCCAAAGGACCATCATATTGTTCCAACGCTAGGAGCTTTATTTTCCTATTTTCAGAAAATAATGGTATATCATTTTCTGGAAGATAAAAGCCCAAAATCTGCTGCTAGCGCTCTAAAAGTAAATCCTTTTTTTGTTAGCCAATACCAAACTGCAGCACAGCATTATAGCAAACGACAGTTGTTCTATATTTTCGAATATCTAAAAGAGTATGATCTTAAAAGTAAAGGAGTAAACAACAAAAGCACTACGCATGAGGGACTCTTAAAAGAGTTAATTTTCAAAATTCTGCATGCATAATATTGCTTGCTTTATTTAGTTATATTTGCGAACTAATTTTTACAAAAATGCGCAAACTTTTACTTTTACTTTCAATTTCTTTATTTACTACAATAGCTTATTCTCAAACAGGAAACATAAGAGGATTTGTATATGACAAAAGTAGTGGTGAGCCAATCATGTTCTGTAATGTAATTCTACAAGGAACAACTATTGGAGCTTCAACTGATATCAATGGAATGTATAATATTTCCAAGGTATTAGCTGGTGATTACTCCTTAATGGTTACTTATATAGGCTATGACACCTCAAAGGTAAATATTACTTTGAAACAAGGTAAAGTAGTTACTCAAAATCTTGAGATATCAGAATCGAGTGTAAAACTAAATGAGGTAAGAATTTCAGCCGAAAGGTCAGAAATGAAAACAGAAGTAAAGGCAGCTGCTATTAAAATCACCAAGCAAGATATGGAAATGATTCCTAACATTGGGGGAGAGCCAGACTTAGCTCAATATATGCAAGTAATCCCCGGAGTCGTATTTACAGGTGACCAAGGAGGGCAACTCTACATAAGAGGAGGTTCACCAATACAAAATAAAGTCTTACTAGATGGAATGACTATTTATAGCCCTTTTCATTCTATTGGATTATTTTCAGTTTTTGATACTGATGTTATCAGGAATACAGATGTGTACACAGGTGGATTTAGTGCAGAGTATGGTGGTAGAATCTCTTCCATAATGGATATAAAAACCATTGATGGAAATAAAAAAGAGTTTGGAGGGAAAGTATCCGCTAATACTTTTGGTTCTAAACTTTTTGTTGAAGGACCGCTTTTAGACAATGGGAAATCATCATTTGTTTTTTCTGGAAAAACCTCATATTTGGATAAGAGTTCGGAGATACTTTATAAAGAACCTATCTTATATTTTGACGATAAAGGCTTGCCGTATTCATACACGGATTTATATGGAAAATTCTCATTACACGGAAACAATGGAAGTAAGGTAAATATATTTGGTTTTAATTTTCAGGACAAAGTAGATTATGAAGGCATTTCAGAACTCAACTGGACATCACAAGGGATCGGCTCAGAATTCATTTTAATTCCAGGGAACTCTCCTGTTTTAATTGAGGGTAATTTCGCATACTCATCTTATGATATTTCTTTGGATGAAGAAGCTTCTCCATTAAGAACAAGTGGAATAGATGGATTTAATATGGGCTTTGATTTTACTTATTTTCAACCTAAAGGAAAAATAAAATACGGATTTGATATTCATGGATTCTCAACTGATTTCACTACCTATAATTCTGTAAATTCTAAAATTGAACAAAAGGAAAATACTTCTGAGTTCTCAGCTTATATTAATTACCAATTTAACACAACTCGTTTTATTATTGAACCTGGATTTCGCTTACAAAAATACACTCTTGGTGTATCACCTGAACCAAGATTGGGAATGAAATATATTGCCAGTGATCGTATGCGATTTAAAGTGTCATCAGGGTATTATTCACAAAACATATTAAGTACAACTTCCGATAGAGATGTTGTGAATTTATTCTCTGGAATCATATCGTCTCCTGAAGAAATTCCAGATCAAGCAGATGGGAATCCTTACAAGAATAAGTTCCAAAAAGCAAGACACTTAATTGCAGGTGTTGAGTATGATATTAGCAGAAGAATTGACTTTCAGATAGAAGGATATATTAAAGATTTTACTCAGCTGACAAACATTAACCGAAATATGACTTCTAATGCAGATGATGAATTTATTATTGAAAGTGGAGTCGCAAAGGGAGTAGATGCCTTACTTAAGTTCAAAAGCAAGAAACTATACATCTGGGCGGTATACTCTATTGGTATTATCACAAGAAATGATGGAGAAAAAACTTATAACCCTCACTTTGACAGAAGACATAATATGAATTTTGTTACTTCTTACAAATTTGGTAAAAATGACAGTTGGAAAGCAGATATGAGATGGAATTTAGGTTCAGGTTTCCCATTCACACAAACACAAGGATTTTACGAAAACCTAACTTTTTCTGATGGCATAAATACGGACTACTCAAGTACAAATGGAGAATTAGGAATTGAATATGCAGAACTTAATGAGGGAAGACTGCCTTACTACCACAGGTTAGACGCTTCAATCTCGAAAAGCATTAAGCTAAACAAGAATTCTGAACTTGATATGACCCTATCAGTAACAAATGCTTATAACCGAGAAAATATCTTTTATTTTAATCGTGTAAAGTACGAAAGAGTGAATCAATTACCGCTCATGCCTAGTTTTGGTGCAAGCATCACATTCTAAATTACTTAGCTGATTTTAAAAAACTTTAAATAAAACTTTTATCAATAAAAGAATAATCAGTAACAAATGGTATTTTTGCAAAAACAAAAACTACTGTAAACTGTGAGTAAATTTCCTACAAAATATATTTTCGTAACTGGTGGCGTAACTTCATCATTAGGTAAAGGAATCATTTCAGCATCTTTAGGTAAATTATTGACTGCTAGAGGATAT
>Ga0209815_1002289_pt1 | contig 11833 bp, 12 predicted proteins | sample CoawatmetaG00DNA_FD_187507 | JGI IMG/M metagenome (GOLD analysis project Ga0209815, IMG submission 187507) | Marine microbial communities from the West Antarctic Peninsula - Coastal water metaG002-DNA (SPAdes) (version 2) | ecosystem: Environmental > Aquatic > Marine > Coastal ...
AAGATGAACTTCTAAACGTACCACTCATTCGAGTGACATTTGACCAATTAGGAAAATCTGTAGCTGTCCAATCGCAATTTGAAACACCATAAAATGCTTTGTTTTGACTAGAACCCCAAGCAATAGTACCCCATTGTTTAACTTTTATTAGTTTGAGTTTATCCCCACTATTATTAAAGAAAATTTGAGGAAATGTTCCGCTTATACTCACATCATAATCTCCTGCAGCACCAAAAGTTATTGTTTGATTTCCTGCAACACCTGTAAAATTTTGACCATCTGAGGTGCTGATGTCGTAATTGTAGACTCCTGAACCTGTTGGAATTGTGATTGTTTCATTTAAAGAAGTTGTTCGCCAAGTCGTGATAAAAGAAGTTGTATCTCCGCCTTTAGAAAAAGCATAATAAATACTTCCCCATCCAACCTCCTGTGGACTTCCCCATAAACTTGAATTGTAAATCTCGTTTGGCATATTATAATTTTTTTTTCTTATTTTTCTTTTTTAAAAAAACCTTTAGCTTTTTAATATTCTTTTCTTTAGGTTTATAAATCATAAAACCCAACCATTAAAAGTTGCTTCATAGCTTGGATAAATGTCATCATTTGTGTTGCTTGTGTATTCAGGGTAAGTTGTTTGATTAAAACTCATAAAATCGATAAACCTTCTAGAATACCATTCTGCATTGGTTCTTGCCTTTTCGACTAAGAAATCAACTTCGTTTTTATCTACAGATATTGAATTTTCAGATGTATGTTTAAATACACCTCCTTGTTTAACCTGATATGCAGCGAATGGATAGTAGTTTGCCTGACCATACCAAATCAACATCGGCACAATATAGTCATCCAAAATTGTTTTCCATCTTGCATTTGCTGCTTGGTCTATTGTTGGCATTGCTACTGTTAAACCATTATACAAATCAGTCCCCATAATTTGTTGAACATCAATTTCTTGTGCTATCTTTATAAACTGAATAAACTTATCAGTCGATATGTTTCCGTCCATTATGGAATTACGGACTAGGTCTGTTCTATTTATAAATAATACTGTAGCCATTTATCTTCTTTTATTAGTTGGTAAAAACCCCTCATTAGGCATATCAATTGGTCTCTTTGCAACCAAAGCATTATTCTTTTCAGGTTTAAAACCTTCTTTTATTGCTTTGTTTACGCTTATAGTTGGTGCTAGTGGACTTTTAATATCTATGCTTCCTTTTCCTTTTTTCATATAAGTCTTTCTCATAAAAAAATGGTGACAAGCACCTCCACCTTTATAAAACCAAATGCTATAGGTATCAGCACCTCGTGGACCCCAACCTGCATTGACAGATTGCTTACTCATCATTTCAATATCTTCTTTTCGATATATCTTTTTAGCCTTAATCATTTTAGAGCAAAAATCTCTAGTAACATTTTCACCTTCTTCATTAAAAGTATCTTTTAAAGGTGCATATTGATACCTTACTTTAAATTGAACACCATCAACATCTTCATCTTGACTGCTTTTTGCATTAGGTCTAGCTGTCCCTGTAGATACAAATTCCCATAACTTAGAAAGCAGGCTTTTACCTTTTGTATTTAATTGGTCTATTTGATAATCTAATGCATCTTCTGCTTCATAATCAACTTTCCTTTCATCTATTAATTCCCATTCTGACAAATCTTCATCTTCACCAAATGATTCTAATGTTACTTCTTCTAGCTTAACACAATTAGGTACTTTTTTACCATTTTTGGTCTTCATTCCCTTTTGTTCGTAACCATCCCAACAAGGTGCTTTAAGTTCTTCGTGATTTATACAAGGCATAAAATATACTTCACCATCAACCTCCATTTCGTGAGAACCACCACACCCCATTTCTTTAGCTACCTTTTCTGCTTCTTCTTTGGTTTCATAAGCCTGTTTTCCATCAATCTTTTTAAGACTGAATTTCTCCATCTCTACACCTGTTTCTTCTTCAATAGTTTCTTTATCTTGTATTTCACTATCTACCTCAGTAAATTCTAGTGGTTGTAAGGTCGTAAAGTATAGATTTAAGCTAATATCATTGTAAGATAGTATATTATCAAAAGAATCTATTAAAAGTTCCTGAAATGGTCTTATAACAGTATTATCCATCAATAAAGATGCAGTTTTAATTTCATCAGCATTTGAAGAAAAACCTGTAGTAGATTTAATACCTAGTAAAAAAGGAGATACAACCCTATGTGCTACTTGAATTTTTGATTCTGCTTCTTCTGAAAGGAATTGATATTGGTTATGTGCGTCCGATAATTGAACAGGTGTTATTTCTGCTTGGCTTTCTTTATTGTCATTAAAAGCTAGTATGAATTTACCACTGTTAGAACTTCCACTAAACTTTTGAGCAATCTTAGTTTCTATTAATTGTCGTTCCTGTTGATTTGGTGTACCATTGTTAAAGTTTATTAACATACTAGGACTCAAACCATTTAAAATGTTGTTTAAGTGGTAGTTAGATACTTCTTCTTCGAGTTCTGCATACTGTAATCCACCCTGATAATCTACAGGAGAATAGTAGTAAAAGCCTGATTTATAGGGTTTTACATAATATATTTCTATGTTTTCTTTTGACATTCCAAAAGCAGGAATTCTTAAAGGTTCATCACTTCTTTTTATGTTTGCCCAATCTTTAAAATAATAATAAGCAGGAACATCTCCTTCTTCATTTGCCTTTTCTGCTCTTAATGTTTCAATAGGAAAATGCTCAATTTGTGCAATTGTCTTTCTGTCTTTAGAATAAATAATTTGAATAGCACATTGCCCCATCAATTTAAGGTCATAGCATAATTTTCTGACTACAGCTTTTTTAAATAAAGAAACCATTTGTGCATATTCATTAGGCTTTTTATTTGAGTTTGTTGCATTTAGACCTTTTCCATAAATAGCCTGACTAATTCCATTGATAGCAGCATTATTTGTTGTAGAACCATTATATCTGTCAATAAGGTATTGAAAGTAATTATTGTCTGCACCATATTCAATATATTCTTTTCCTGTAACTTCTTTAATTTCAGGACTTGTATAGGTGCTTAAATTAACAAAGCCAAATTCTGATACCTTTGAATCTTTTTTAAATTGCCCATTACTATTTCTTACTTGTTTTTTCATCTTACTGTGTATGTATTATCAAATCCATTGTAGGTAGTAAATTCACCTTCGTTTAAATCATAATAATCATTGTTTGATTGGTCTATAGTTTGGTCTGTACAAAAAATTCTATCCCTGTAAATTGTTTCACCCCCAACAATAAGCCTTAAATCATAAAAATGGTTAATGACTAATATAGGGTCAAAGGTATTACTAAAATTTAAGTAATTATTTAAAGTTACTGCATCAGTAATATTATAAGTTTTTACCACATTAGTACTATCATCCCTTATTGATAAAGTAAAAGCTGCGACATAACTTCTAGGTATAATTGAAAACGATTGAGCAGTTGCGCTTGTTGTTAGTATAATCATTATTAATATAACGTAAAAAATACTCTAATTTGTAAAATCATTTAAGCAAAAAAAAAGCACCCTGTAAAAAGGATGCCTTAATTTTAACTAAATAATACTATGCAGTTGGGTCAATCTGTGCTGCACTTGCTGTTACAGCTTGTGCTGCTGCTAAGAAATAAGGTGCAGTTTCTTCCATTCCTTCGAATGTTAAAGTAAACCCTGAAAGGTCTCCTGCTGCTGCCCCTGTTACAACAGTACCACCTGTCGCTTCCATTCCATTTTCAAATCCACATAAGAACCTATTAGAATAGTAGTCCTCTACAACAATGTAGGGTCTAGATACTGCTAAAAGCTGCAATTCTGCTTGAGTTTTAGCATCTAAATATGTTAATGTTAGGTTTAAAGTCTGTGTATAAAAAGTCGTTCCATTTTCTCTGCTACTTGTTACAGTAGTTTCTAAACTAGAATTACCTTTTACATCAAATTCAAACCAAACAGGTGCAGGTGAAGCATCTGTAAATGTTGCTTCTTTTGTACTTGCATCAATTACTACAGTAGCAATAGTTCCATAGTCTGCAAATAATACTTTCTTTATGCCTCCAAATGCACTTTTACAGGGTAATTTTCTTCCTGTTGTTAATAGACAAGCCATTGATTTTATGATTTAAAAAAAAATGGGTAAGTAGAATACTACCTACCCAATTTTTAAGATTATTAATTAATTTTAAGTATAAGAAACTAGGTCAGATGCTACACCAAATTGAACAGCACTTGTAAATCTCATTACCATTCTCACATTGTTACTTGCATCTAAATCTGTCATATCTAAAACCTTCACTTGTTGTGTAGAATTTAAAAGACCTGTTCCAAAATACAAGTTTGAACGTTGTGCAACAAACATTTTATTGTCTGACATTCCCGGGCAAACAAATATCTTCACACCATTTACTGTAAGTGAACCATTATTCCACCATTGTGTCCCCATATTAGCAACACCATTTGCTCCAAGTCCTGATGCTCCAAAACCACCTAATGCTTGTACATAAAGTTTTGCTGCTTTACTTCCGATGTACAAGAATAAATCTTCTTTACCATACAATGCTGCAGGAATTGCTTCTACTGTATCGGATAATTTTTCTACGATGTTAGCTGCTGTTAAAGCAACACCTCCACCAATCGCTTGTGCTGCAGGTACATCACCTGATGCTACTGCTGCTGCAATTAGTTTTTCAAATCCATCAAATGAATTGTTTGATGCTGCAGTTGTATCACCTCTCCAAATACAAAATTCTGTATTTTGTGCTACTTCAGAAGCAACGTGTGCAATCATAAAATCTGAAAATTTAGGAGGTAAAGTTTGACCTAAACCGTAGCCCATACTTTGGCTTTCCCACTCGTTTACGAAATCATACTTACACAATTGTAAATTAACTTGTAATTCAACAGGTTGGATAATTCTCTCAGTTAATGTTACAGAACTGTTTGGTGCAAAATCACAACTTGCAGGAGAAACTAAATTTCCTGTAGCTAATTTTTTGATTACTTCTTTAAAAGCAATGTTTGCCTTTACTGTTAAACCTCCATCGTCAATTGTACTCGCTGAAAGTAAAGCTGCTGCTATGTACTCACCTGCGAACTCACCTGAATATGAGGTAGTTATGTTAGTGTCTGTCGCTAATGCAACATTTTTTAAATTACTCATTTTTATATTTTTAATTTATTAATATTATGATTCTGATGCCCAAATTCCCTGACCTCCTACGATGTAGTATTCAGTTAAACTTACTGCTCTTAATTCTACCCAATCTCCTAATTTAGATGTTGCTTTTGTATTAATTAAGTCTTTACCTAATACACCTGAAGAATGAAAAACTGCTGCAGCTTGTGTCATTCCTCCGATAATTTTGTTTGAGTCTTTAGGTGAAATTGTTACAGTATTGTTTCCATCTGCTCCTGTATTTCTAAAAAAGATAGACATACCAATATTTCCTGTTGTAATTAAAGGAATACCAATAGTCAAGGCATCTGTTGCCACGTTATGGTCATTTCCAATATCTCCTTGTGAAATATCTCCTGTTGCTGTGTAGTAGGACTGCCCTACTTGATTGTACTCTACATCGTTTGATGTGTAATTAAAAGTTCCCATTTTTATTTAATTTATTTATTTATTTAATCTTGCTAAAACTCTGTCCATAGCTGTTGAACCCATTTTACCTTTTGCAAATTCTTGTCTGTTTTTTTTCTTACTTACTGATTCAGGATTGTGTTTTATTGGCTTTGCCGATGCTTCAGAAAATTCTTCTTTTACTGTTCTAGATTTTAAAGGTGCTTGGCTTTCTTTTGACATTTCTTCTTCTTCTACTTCTTCTTTAACATCTTCCATTCTATCCTTTTTATCATCTTTCAAATCTGCAATAGCATCTTCTAGGTTTTGGATTTTTACTTCCATTTGACGATAATCGTCTTTAGTAACGTAGTTTCCTTCGTCAGCTAAATCTTCAGTAATTTCTTCACCTTCTTCAGTTTCCTTTGCAGGAACTTCGTCAGATACTTCTCTAATGTCAGCAATTGTACCTTCTTCTTCTACAACAACTAAACGCCCATCCTCTAAAAGATATTCGCCTACAGGCATCGCTACCTTCTCATCGTCAGTTACGATAAAGATTTCTTTTCCTTTTTCAAATGACTCAGCACTTACGACTGTACCATTTTCTAACTTGGTTTCTTCAAGTTTCACCTCTATATTTAGAAGCGTCTTAATTTGGTTTAACATTTCGGTTGATTTCATATTATTAGTATAACGGATTTAAATTAAATATTTGCGTTTTCATTCTGTTCTTGTTATCACACCTATGCCCTGAGCTTGCATAGAACCATCACAACATTCAATTGAATACTTGCTAGTGTCCCAACATAAACAAGCACGCGAACCCCCTGTAGGACTTGTCCTAGATGGTATGAATGTTTTTTGGTTTCTTGTATTTCTTGCCATTAATTAGATGTCAAAATTTCTTTTATTTTTAATAAGGTCTTTTTATCAATTTCACTTGACATATCTTCTTTAACTGCTTCTTTAGGAGATTCCATTTTATCTGCAAAATAACCTTCAATCGAAAAACCCTTAACTTTATTTGTTTTAACATATTCATTCCAAATTTCATTATTATTTACTTTTACTGCACCCATCCAAGTCCCTACAGGAACATTTAAACCATACTTTCTTGACTTGTCCTGTATCTCATCTTCTACTAGCCAAGATTCAACCAATGTCAAACCTTTTAAATTTTCATTGTGTTCTAAAGTCGAATTATTTTGATAGCCATTTCTTAAATACAACTGTGATGCTTTTGCAATAGTATCTTTTGAAAAGAAAATGTAATATTCACCCTCATCACCTTTTCTGTATATTGGTTTATTAGGAATAAGTAAAGCACCCAATAATATTCTTTTTTCTTTATCTATTTCAGCTAACTTTATTTCTTCAGTTTTTAAAGCTACAAAGTCAGATTCGATGGCAGGTGATTCTACAATTGAAATAGCTTCGATTCCACTTTCCTCTTGTTCTTCGTCTAATATTAATTCTACAATTCTCATATATTTATAACGTATTTAAATTCTAATTTTGCTTTTTACCCTCCAATTGATGCTTCGTCAATTATGTTTCTGTCTAATTCTTGTGATGTTGTCACTTCACTTGAAACTACAAATGCTTGGATAGGTTGTTGAGATTGCCCACCTATTGCATCTGCTAATTGATTTGTTCCACTTGCACCCACAATGTTAAATGCAGGAGGTATTGACAAAGGTGCAGGTGATGGACTTCCTGATGGTGTTGAACCTCCTCCCGTAACAGGTGGTAACTTAACACTTAATATTTTTTTTACATTTGATATACCTGAAATACCAATTGCTGCTGCATTTGCAAATTTTAAAGCAGTTTCAAATGGTGTTACTGTTGTTGCAGCTAATGCATCTGATACACCTCTATAAGTGTTTATAGTTGCTGCAGCTACTGCAAATGCCTTTCCTGCTACCGTTTCTTTTCCTGCTATATTGCTAAAGTTTTCTAATACTGCAGCAGTTTTATCTAAGTTATCTTTTTTTGCTTGTGCTTCTGTTTTTGCAATTTTTATTTTTGCATCTGCTATTTCTTTTGCCCTTGTTACACTTGTTTGTTCTGATTGTTCTGTAAATTGGTCTAATGCTATCTGTGCGTCTATCTTAGCTTGTGTTTCTGAATTTGCATTGTCTACAATAGCTTGCAACCTTACAGATTCTTGTTCTGCTTCTAAAACATCAATTTCTTGTAACCTTTCTAATCGTAATAATTCATCTTCTATCTGTTCAGCATTAAATCTTTTTTGCTCTATTGAAAGTAATGATTCACTTTCTAATTTTGCATTTGTTATTTCTATACCTTCTTTATCTAAAGCATTTTTATTTATTTGTTGCTCAGACCTAAACCCTGTTACAGTCGCTGCTACTGCTTGAACCTCTGCTTCTGCATCTAATACTGCAACATAATCTTCAGTTTTACCTGTTAAATCAAACTGTGCTTGTGCTGCTGCTTTGACTAATTTAGCATTTTTAGTCATTTCTATTTCTTGCTTGTTGAGAATAACAGCTAGTTCATCATTTGCTTTTTTTCTTTCTTCAATACTTTTTGTTTCATCATCTCTTATCTGCCTTTGTATTTCTGCTTGTCTATCATATTGTTCTAATAATATTCTAGATTCTGCTGCTGCTATTTGCGCTGATTTCGCTAATGCTTGGTTTGTTTTAGCTGTTTCTATTGCTGCCTCTATACTTATATCTTTTAAACCATCTACAACTTTTGTACCTATTTCTCCAACTTCTGAAACTGCTTCACCAAAATTATCTACAATATCTGAGCCTGCAGTTATTGCAGCTTGTCCAACTTCTAAAATATCTACCTTTGTTTCTGTTATTGCAAGATTTAATTCTTTTATTGTTTTAGGGTCACCATCACCAAAAAATGATTTTTCCCAAATCAATTGTGCTTGTTGTAGTGCTAGCTTAATACCAAAAAAAGAAAGTTTTAAAGGTGTTAAAGCAATTGTAACAATTCCACTAACGACTTTACCTAGTGCATCAAAATTTTCTGTTGCTGATGATACACTTTTATAAACATCTACAAACACATTAGCAACCTGATTAAATATAATTTGTGCAGTTTTAAAAATGGTATTTAAACCATCCATCACTTGCTGATTTTCTTGTATGGCAGAAGAAACAAATTCAAATGCTTTTTGTAGTAAGAAAATAACACCTGTAGCCTTTGCTATATTTTTAATTGAAACACCAACTTTCTTAACTCCTTTTGCTCCATCTTCAGCAGACTTTTCTACTTTCTTTAAAGCATCAGCAGTTTTTTTATTTGCAGATTGTACATCTTTCTCTAGGTTAGAAAATTCCTTTTGAAATTCATCTAAGTTTTTTACTGCTTCTTTGTATTTTAACTCAAATTCAATTTCTATTTTTTTCGCCATCTTATTTTTGTTTTTGTTTGCTTAATGCCTTCAGAAAGATTTTCAGCTAATTTGTATTCACCCTGTGCAATTCTTATATTCTCGGTTTCTCCTTTTACTATTTGCAGTAAATCAATTATATTTTTTATCATATTTTTATGTTGTAAATACTTGTAAAATGTTAGATGCTTGGGATTGATTACCATTTATATCATATGCTATAACTGTGACAGGATATCCTGTTTGTGGATTTAAACCTGTAACAACATCTGAATAAGTAGATGCTAATGGAAAAGCCAAAGAACCTCCTACCGCAACATCAGTCAAAAAAACCACATAGTAACTCATAGTAGTTCCATTAGGTGATGTAGAAGCATCCCAAGTGATTGTAAAGCCTGAAGATGAAATATTTGAAGAAACTAAATTTGTTGGTGTTGTAGGAACTGAAACAATTAAGTCAGCCTGTTTAACATCATTTAATAGTTCAAATTCTGTTTTGCCTGTTGTTAAATTAGTAGTTAAGGAATTTATTTTATAATTGTTTTGACCTAATTGTATTAAATCATTTAATTGTAAATTATAATAAACCTTCATTGGAAGATATGCAGTAACTTTTGTTATCCTTCTACTGACATTAAATACATTTTGAATATATGTTTTATAATTCTTTTCAAATAAAGTATCTGTAAATGTTAATGGGTCACCTACCTCATTAGCTTGGTATTCGTTTACTTCATTACCAAAATGAATATTCACTTTGCTTGTACTAGATTCTAACGCTGCTGCATTAGATGGAATAAAATAATCATTAATGTCTGAAACAGCAGTAGAGTCTGTATCTCTGATTCTAATAGATGTACCATTTACTTGTCGTATTGGGTAAAATAATAAAGGCATTCCAAAATAAGGTTCTAGATTATCATCCACAAAAAAACCATACTGAACATCTGTAGACGAACCACCCTGTACATCATAAAGCCTTTCATATTGCATATGCTCAAAAGGCAATTCTATTTTATAAGGTTTTACAGGTGCATCGTAAATATTTCCATCCAATGTGAAAGATAATGAACCCCATCCGATATTATTGATTTGCTCAAATTGTTTAGCCAATAGAGTTCCTAAACCTTTATATTGAAAGTTTACACTTTTAAAAGGTAAAGCAACATTCACAGTTGAGGTTGTTGTATCTAGGTATTCGTCAATATTTATAGGAACTTGTGTACCTGATTCATAGTAACTATCTAAAGTTCTAACAACAATAACCCCTGAATTATTTACAAAAGCTGTTAAATTGAACATCTTAAAAAGTCCTGTAAGAAAGTCAATAATAGACATTTTTGGCATTTGCTCATTGATATTAAAAGCAGTAAAAGCATTTGTTTGAAACGCTGCTGCATTAGAATAAATCATTTGTCCATTTGTTCCAAAACCTCCAATTGTTCCTGTTGTCCAAGATACTGTCCATTGTATATTTCCAATAGCAAAAAGCATATTTGTAGAAGATGCAATTTGTACACTATAGGTGCTGTCATTAAAAGGAACTATAATTAATTGTTTTACTCCTGTTCCTGTAACTTCACTAACTATTTGTGAACCATCTCTTATAACCCTAATTGTATAAGCATCTGTATTATTTGGAGGTGTTACATTTAAATTTAAAAAAGATATACTATAAGGTGATTGTGCTGTTAAAGCTAAAATACCATTTGAAACATTAGAAGTTAATGGTTGACAGTTTGAAGATGGTACACATACAGTAGTTCCTAATTCTGTAACCTGTGTAAAGTTTTGTAAAACCTGAGATGGTGCATCTACTGAACCCTTTTTTCTATGAAGCCATAAAAAAAGGTTTGTAAAGTCATTATCTTCTTCATTAAAAAAGTCATCTGAAAATGTTATTCTTTGACCACCTACAAAAACTTCGGATTGTATTGCGTCAATAATTGCCCCTGCTCTTATAGCATATTTGAACTGATTCCATTCAACACCATTATGAGTAGTTGACGAATGTGGGTATAAATTCCTTATTTTTAAATCAGGGTTAGGTGGGAAAACTACGTTACTACCTGAATTATAAATTAACCTATTTGTATGAGTAATCAAAGGAACAATTATATTACCATTGCTTTGCTTTGCCTGCATTGCTGCAGTTACATTTGTATAACTATAAATTTGATTATATTGTGCCAACCCTGTTAATGATGATAATTGGCTTTGTGCTAGAATATCTTTTAAGTTTACAGTATTACCAAAGAATGTAATGTTGTAAGTATGTGCTACATTGTTTTTTAATTTAACACCATTCAATTTTATAGCACCTTCTTTAAAAGGTAAATCATTTAATTCTAATGTTGAAGGTTGTTTATTTCTTGCATCATATGCAAAAGTAGAATCTGCATCCGATACATCAAAATTATAAAAGTGTTTGAATATCTTGTTGTTTACCCTAGATGCAGGAACAGCAAACGTCTTTGTAAATTCTGTAAATATCTTACCTATGTCTTTTACATTCTGTAAAGTTTGAGTAAAAGAAACATTTTCATCTTTAAACAAATCTACCCTTTGACCTTCAATGTATAATTGTAGTTTTTGCATTTATCTAATATTATTTATGTAATCGTATGCTTCTTCAAAGTTCATAGTATATTCAATCAACCTATCATTTACAGATGTTTTAAATGTCATTGATGATGTTTTAACATTTACAGGTATTACTTCACTAGAACTAGGGTTATTCTTTTTTGGTCTTTCCATCCATACAAATTCAGATAATAGTAACTGCTCAAAGAATTCATTTGCAAACTCAGGATAATACCCTGAACTTAAAACGTGAGATTGTTTTGCCTGTGTGTTAAATACTTTGTTTGGTGCATTTT
>Ga0209815_1002300_pt1 | contig 11791 bp, 11 predicted proteins | sample CoawatmetaG00DNA_FD_187507 | JGI IMG/M metagenome (GOLD analysis project Ga0209815, IMG submission 187507) | Marine microbial communities from the West Antarctic Peninsula - Coastal water metaG002-DNA (SPAdes) (version 2) | ecosystem: Environmental > Aquatic > Marine > Coastal ...
TTCATGGAGAAAATATAATTTCTCCAAATTTTCACCCTTTTAATCTTAGGGGCAATGAATCTCATATTAAATCATTCCTATTTACGCAAGAAAATGGCATTAAAGGATTCCCTGGTTATCCTACAAAAAAAGGAAATTATTTAATTAAAGTATTTGTTAAAGCAAACGGAAAAAATTATCAAAACAAATTTGAATTTATATTAAATTTAAATGAAAAAACTTTAATTGAATATAATAACGGAACATCTATTTTTCATGGAAGAATTAATTTTCCATACAATGATTTTAAATTACCAAAATAGGAATAAAAAAGCACATAACACCGTGTATAATTAATGGCTATTTCTAGCCTGCTTGCGTAAATCCTCGCGGATTTTCTATTAGGTTTTTATTTACTAAATTAAGTGCTTGAACACGCCACTAACCATACACAAACACGTTGGTAGTAATTAGAGTAACAAATAAAATATAATAAAAATTGAACTATAGAAAATTATGGAATGAGTGAAATACCTAATTTAACAGGAAACTCCGGAATACAAATAAAAAGGAAGTTAAGTTACATATTGACTTGCCCTAAATGTACTGGAGATATTGACGTAACCGATATAAAATCGAAAACTCATATTTCGTGTGGTAAATGCGAAAATGTAACTTGGAGACCTGACTATAATCCGCCTTGGTGGGCTAAAACAAGGAACTTTATTTTTGCTCTAATTTCAGCCTTAGTAATAGGAATAATTAGTACTTGGGTTGTTGGAATAATATTTGAACAGAGTAATTCTGATTTGAATAAAACTGAAAAAAACATTAACGAATTAAAAGAAAATAAAAATGGGAATTAATATAGGAGGAATTGACATAGCACAATCTGCACTTGACTCAGAATACCGAATACTGATTTTAGAAGAATTGGTAGAGGTTTTAATCAATAAAGTAGGAGGTCAAAATGTTCTATCTACATCTGACCTTGAGAAAATAAGGGCTAAATCATTAGAAAAACTTCAACAGAAATATCCAGAAGTAGGTCTGAAAAAGAAATAACTATTGCCAACACCGTATAAAATTAATTGCTTGTATTCGCCTACTTACGAAAGTCCAAACGGACTTTCTTGGTTCGGTTTTATTTACTAAAATTAGTGCTTAAAACACGCAACTAATCATACACAAACACGTTGGGTTTAATATTGAAAAATCTCGTTAAATTGAAAATTTTAGTCTGTAAAGGACAAAAAAAGAAGTAACTTGATGGAATTCAAAAAGATGAATATGAAAAGAATTTTAGCTTTATTATTGATTCTAGGGTCGGTGCCTTTTGTTACTGCGCAAGAAACTTTAGATATATTAACAGTATCAGGACATTTTGGTACACCACAACCTTTTGAAGCCGAATCTCCTTATGCTGGGGAAACAACGGAAAGAGGAGCTATGGTTAATTTGGTTGTTCCAATTGTATTGAATGAAAAACAGATTTGGTATAACAGTGTTAATTATATGCAGTGGAATGTAAATAATAATATTGCTATGGCTGATAATATAGCGAACCCAATCAAGGTACATGGCCTTATTTTAAGAACAGGATTGATTCAGAAACTTTCAAACGGAAATTCTATTCAAGCATTTTTTAGCCCTAGGTTAATGACAGATTTTAAAAATATAGGGTATAAACACTTTCAATTTGGAGGTACATTTATTTATGAAAAAGTGTATCACAAGAGATTGAAAATCGGTTATGGAGTCTTGTATAACCAAGAAGCATTTGGTCCTAATATAGTTCCTTTAGTGAACCTAGAATGGAAAATGTCTGAAAGATGGTCTATGTCAGGTTTACTACCAATTTACTCTAAAGTTAAATACAAAGTAAACGAAAAGTTAAATGTAGGAATACATCATTTCGGATTGGTAACTTCATATCGTTTAGGAGAAGAAGCTTATCAGAATGACTATATAGAAAGAAGAAGTATTGATTTAGGTTTGTTCACGAGATATAATATTGCGGGTGGAATTCATATAGAAGGTAGATATGGATATTCTTTTGGAAGAAGTTACGCCCAGTATAATCAAGATGACAAAATTGATTTGGCATTGCCACTTGCAACCATTGGAGATGATAGAACTCAGCTAAATGAAAGCTCTAATTTTAGTAATGGAGCATATGCTCACGTAAGATTAGTCTACGCAATTAAATTATAAATTGATTTTTTATAGGATGTATTTCCTGTTATAAAATTCACTATTTCAAATAAAAAAGCACTAAAACCCAACATCGGCTATATAAAATTGCTGTATTTGTTCTAACTGTATGTTTTAGTTTACTTATTTTGATTTAGGCTGATAGTTTTGTGTTTATTTACACGCAACTTTTCATAGCCAAACACGTCTACAAGTCTCAATACACCCAATAAAATGCCACATTTAACCCACCTAATCTCGTTCCCGAATCAAATACAAATACACTGGATAATGATCTGAATATCCGCCAGTATACCCACCATTTGAAAAACTTCGAAAAGGGTAGCCTTTGTATTTTCCTTTTTTATCACTTAAAAACCGCTTGTTAAAAATCATGGCTTTGTACATTTTATAAGTAGAAAAATCTCTTTTTCCTTTGTCTAATAAAGGCGATGAAATTAAAACCATATCAAAAAGATTCAAATTGTCTCTATAAGCCAACGTGTTCAATCCTCTTCTGTGTAAGTTTTCATACGGATTGTAAATATCATTTGCTCCAACATTTTTCTTTTTCCTTTTTGTTTTTAAAACCTTCTTAAAACTAGTATTGTTAGGGTCGTCATTAAAATCGCCCATAAGTAAGATCTTCGCATTCGGCTCTTTTTCTCTAATCTTCGCAATTATTTTGGTGTTTTGGTAGGCGGCTTTTTCACGCAAAGGCCTACTTTTTGCCTCGCCACCACTTCGAGAAGGCCAGTGGTTTACAATCAAGTGAAGGAATTCATCATCTAAATATCCAGATACCAATAACTGATCTCTGGTAAATACCTTTCTGTTGTTTCTATAAATATTCGGATTAAAGACTTCGTGGTACACGGGTTTAAAGTATCTTTTTTGATACAACAACGCCACGTCAATACCGCGTTTGTCAGGAGAATCATAATGTACAATGCCGTATTGCTTTGCTACTAAATGTTTCGATTGCACCAAATCTTCTAAAACACTCAGGTTTTCCACTTCAGACACGCCTATAATTGCCGGACTCGTTTTGGCTTCGTCTAAGCCTATTTGCGCAATGGTACTTGCCAACTTGTCAATCTTGTCCCAATAGACCTTAGAGCGGTTGAATTTCATTTCCATCATTGGGCTGGCCTCATCATTTATCAAAGGATCATTTATGGTATCAAACAAATTTTCGAGATTGTAAAAAGCAATGGTTCTAATCGTGTATTTCTTTTCATTTTTCTGAGAAAAAGAAGTGCAGCTACAAAATAGCAAGAGCCATAATAAATAGTTTTTTTTCTTCATTTTTTACTTTTTTTTTATCACAAATTTACAGAACAAAAGGCATTATTTAAAATAAAATGTTGCTTTTAGAAACTTTTTTTAAGAAATAAGTGGTAGCTTTACTTTGCTATTTACTTGAAAAAGAAATTATTATGAATAAAGAAATATCACAAGTGGTATTATTTATGTTGTTGGCTACAACAATGTATTCCCAAAACAGTATCACAGGAATTGTGATAGAAAATAATTCTGAGAACCCCTTATCGAATGTTTTAGTAAGCGTTAAAAACACCATTATTAAGACCAAAACAGATTTAAAAGGTGCTTTTCATATAAAAGGTCTTGCGAACGGAAATTACCTGCTAGAAATTAAATTAAACGGATTTGAGACCCAGAATTTTCCTATAGAGCTCTCGAACACTGCCCTAGATTTAGGCGTTATTTTATTCTTTAGAGACATTACAGAAGAACTAGATTTAAGTGTCATTACAATTTCAGAAGATCAATTAAGCTCAGATGCGAGCGCTGCAGACAATATTTCTGGACTTTTACAAGCTTCCAAAGATATTTTTTTAAGATCTGCTGCGTTTGAGTTTAGTTCTTCCTTTTTTAGAGTAAAGGGTTTAGATTCCGGAAATGGTAAAGTTTTAATAAATGGTATTGAAATGAATAAGGTTTATGATGGCAGGGCGCAGTGGAGCAATTGGGGCGGATTAAATGATGTGTTAAGAAATCAGGAATTAAGCAACGGTTTGGCGCCTTCTAGTTTTACTTTTGGCGGTATTTTAGGGGCTACAAATATGAATACGAGGGCTTCACAGCAAAGACCAGGAAGTAGAGTTTCTTATTCTTCTTCGAACAGAAGTTACCAACATCGCGTGATGGCAACACACACCACAGGCATCTCTAAAACGGGTTGGGTACTAACTTTTTCTGCAAGTAGAAGAGCGGGTATAACCGGTTTTAATGAAGGTACTTCTTACAATGCATCTGCGGTCTTTGCATCCATAGAAAAGAAAATTAACGACAAGCACAGTCTTAATTTTACTGGAATTTTTACGCCAAACAGACGCGGTAAATCTTCACCAAACACGCAAGAAGTTTTCGATTTAAAAGGAATTAAATACAATGAATATTGGGGACGCTTAAATGGTAGAAAACTAAATTCTAGAATTAAAGAAGTTGCAGAACCTATTGCCATGCTAAATCATTATTGGGACATTTCAGAAAGCACAACACTGCAGATAAACGCCTCATATCAATTCGGAAAAATAGGTAACAGTCGCTTAGATTTTAACGGAGGCGCAAATCCGAGTCCGACCTACTACCAAACCTTGCCAAGTTATTTTTTGAGAAATAATAATTTAGCGGGCGCTTATACGGCACAAGAAAACTTTGTAAATAACGGGCAGTTAGATTGGTCTCGTATTTTTGATGCAAACACCACCAACGCAAATGTAGGCTTAAACAATGCCTATGTTTTGTACGAAGATAGAAATGACGACAAACAGCTCACCGTAAATACCATTTACACTTCAGAGATTAACAATCATGTGGTGATCAACGGAAAATTAGAATACAAACAGTTTCGTTCTCATAACTTTGCAAAAGTGATTGATTTATTAGGCGGAAGCGGCTATTTAGACATCAATAATTTTGCAGATTCAGAAGCCCAAATGCAAAATGATGTGCGCAATCCGAATAGAGTGGTTGGCGTTGGCGATATTTTTAGATACAATTTTAATTTGAGTTCAGACCTTATAAATGCTTTTGTACAAGCACAATTTAAATACAATAAAGTTGATTTTTTTGGAGCTGTAAATGTATCTCAAACAACAAGTCAAAGAGAAGGTTTGTATAAAAACGGTCGCTTTGAAAACAGTTCTTTAGGGGCATCAGAGAAAATAAATTTTACAAATTACGGTGCAAAAGTAGGTGCAACTTATAAAATAAACGGGCGTAATTTAATAGATGCAAATGTGGCGTACGTAACGCAAGCGCCAACACTTAGAAATTCTTTTTCGAACTCAAGAGAAAACAATAATATTGTAGACGATTTACAAAGCGAAAAAGTATTTTCTGCAGACGCAAGTTACATTAGAAGAAGTCCGGTTATTACCGCCCGAGCAACCGCATATTATACCTCCATAAAAGAGGCTACAGAGATTTCATTCTATTTTGGAGACGGCGTTGGTGGAGATAATACTGCTTTTGTGCAAGAAATATTATCGGGCATTGAAAAGAAACAGCTTGGTTTAGAATTGGGTTTAGAAGCACAAGTTACAGCAACAATAAAACTAAAAGGCGCTGCGGCTATTGGTAGTTTTACTTATGGAAATAATCCGGATTTGTACCTTACTTCAGACGTTACCAATGAAGGTGTTTTTGATGAAAACGGCCGTTCAGGAAATTATACATCCAACTTAAAAAACTATAAAATTTCTGCAGGACCGCACCAAGCATATTCTGTTGGTTTTGAATACAGAGATCCTAATTATTGGTGGGTTGGGGCCACAACAAACTTCTTTCGCAACACTTTTGTAGACATTGCACCTTTAACAAGATCAAGTAATTTTTTTACGGCTGCAGACGGATTAACCTTTCCTGATTATGATGTAGCCATTGCGCGCCAATTATTGCAGCAAGAAAAATTTGAGGCGTACCAAGTGGTAAATCTTGTAGGAGGCAAGTCTTGGAAAATAAACGGCTATTATATTAGTGCATTTGCTACCGTAAATAACTTGCTAAATACCGTTTATAGGTCTGGCGGATTTGAGCAAGGTAGAAATGCGAATTACAACGAATTAAGAGCAGACAAAGCATTAGACAAACCTGTATTTGGAAATAAGTATTGGGTGGGTAGAGGAACCACGTACTTTCTGAATTTAGGAATTAGTTTTTAATAAAAATAAATTGATATGAAAAGAAATATAATGAGCAGTTTGTACATTGCGCTTATAGGCAGTATCTTTTTTACAGCCTGTGTAGCGGATGCAGATTTTACAGTACCCCAAAATTTAGGGGCAGAAGAAAATCTAAAATTAGAAGCAATATTAGACAGCATTCAAAACAATCAGTTGGAATTAAAATCGATAAAAGATTTAAAAAGTTTGTACAATTCTGGTACAGAACCGGTAAAAATAGTTTCAGATATTGTGGTCAAAGGCTATGTAATTTCTTCGGATGCAAAAGGGAATTATTTTAGAGAGTTTTACATACAAGATGCTCCCGAAAATCCGACGGCAGGAATTAAAGTAGTGGTAAATTTAACCAACAGTTACAACAAATTTAATTTCGGACGAGAAGTCTATATCCGACTTAAAAACCTCTATATCGGAGAGACAAACTCGGGAGATGGCGTTATTGCTATTGGTGGTAAATTAAAACTGACAGACATTCGAGACATCGAAAGCATTACCCAAAATCAGCTCGAAAAACACCTGTTTAGAGCGCCACTTACAGCGGTAATTGTTCCTAAAATAGCAACGCTTGGTGGTTTGGAAAATGTTGCGAATATCGGCACTTTTGTGCGGATAGAAAATGCGGCTTTTTCAATAGATTTGGCAGGGAAAACATTTGTAGATCCTTCAGAAGACTTCGATACCAAGCGTACCATTGAAACCTGTGAAGGCCCAAGTGTAGTCTCTACTTTTTTAGAAACAAGCTCTTTTGCTAGTTTTGCAAACAATGCTTTGCCAGAAGGTGGTGGAACTATTGATGCGGTTGTTTCTAGAGATTTTGGCGGAGATTTTACCGTTTTGGTATTAAACACTGCAGAGGATGTAAATCTAAAAGAGACAAGATGCACGCCTTTATTGGTAGAAGATTTTTCAACACTACTTTTAAAGGAAGATTTTGAAGCAACTTCAGGTGAAATAAACATTCCAAATTGGACGAATTTTAGCGAAGCAGGTTCTAAAAAATGGAGAGCCTATGACGATGCGAATTCTTTAAGCAGAGCCACAAGAATGGGCTCTTTTAGATCTGGTGATGCAAGCACAATTACTTGGTTGATTACAAAAGGCATCCATTTAGACAGTACTACAGAAGAATATTTGTCTTTTGAAACATCTACCTCTTTTGCAGACGGAAGTACTTTAGAGGTTTTAATATCTGAAAATTGGGACGGAACAGCAGCAACAATTACCACTGCAAATTGGGTTGCCTTGCCCGCAAGAATAGCGTCTAATAATGACGACTTCAATCGTTTTAAAAACTCGACATTTATAAATTTATCTAGCTATTCAGGAACGGCTTATATTGCCTTTAAATATGCAGGAACTGGAAATGAAAATTTTGATGGAACCTATGAACTAGATAATATCACTATTATTGCAAAGTAATAAGTAGAAGCATGGAGAAAATAGAACACATTGGTATTGCTGTTAAAGATCTTGAGGTGTCCAATAAATTGTTTGCAGCCCTTTTTGGCGCAGCACATTACAAAGAAGAAGAAGTAGCGTCAGAAGGCGTAAAAACCTCTTTTTTTAAAAGCGGACCAAATAAGATTGAGTTATTGCAAGCGACAAACCCCGACAGTCCGATTGCAAAATTTATTGCTAAAAAAGGCGAAGGAGTGCATCATATTGCCTTTGCAGTTTCAGACATAAAAGCAGCAATAGAACGCCTTAAAAAGGAGGGTTTTGTTGTTTTAAATGACGTACCCAAAAAAGGCGCAGATAACAAGTTAGTGGCTTTTTTACACCCAAAAACTACCAACGGCGTTTTAATTGAATTGTGTCAAGAAATAGAATAAGTTAAAATACTCCTAACAGGCACTGTCAACTGCATACTAATTATTATCTTGCCAGCGTTTTAAAGCCATTATAAAATGCCTCCAAAATTTGAATCTTATCAAAAAAGACGCTTAGCATCTTCTTACATTTCTGTTGTAATTAGTATTGCTTTGGTGCTTTTTATGGTGGGTGTTTTAGGGTTGGTACTTTTAAAATCTACGGCAGTGGCAAATAGAGTAAAAGAAAAAGTAGCCATTACGTTGTATTTGAAAGATAAGGTGAGCACAAAGCAAATACGTAGTTTTAGAGCTTCTATCGTAAAAGAAAAATTCACAAAAAGAATTAGATACACTTCTAAAAAGCAAGCAGCAAAGCAATTTAGTAAGGAAATAGGTGAAGACTTTCTTGCGTTTTTAGGAGAAAATCCTTTAAAAAATGAAATTGATATCTTCTTAAATGCAGCGTATATAACGCCAGAAAAATTACAAGAAATAGAAACAAAATTTATTAAAAATGCCTTTGTTGCAGATGTTTCTTATGATAAAACTTTGGTGAATTTACTTACAAATAACATTGAAAGAATTAGTTTTTGGCTCTTGGTTTTAAGTGGCTTTTTTGGTTTGGTAGCAATTATTTTAATTAATAGTTCTATTAGATTGTCTATTTATTCTAAAAGGTTCAATATAAAAACCATGCAAATGGTAGGTGCTACGAAAAGTTTTATAAGAAGGCCTTTTATTTGGCAAGGTGTAAAATTGGGACTGATTGGTGCCTTTTTAGCCTTGATAGGTTTGGCCGTGGTTATTTACTATTTAGATAGTTTTGCACCCAGTTTAGGCTTGCTAAAAGATTATGTGACTATTGGTTATTTGGTTAGTGGCGTTTTGTCTGCTGCTTTTATAATTACGTGGTTAAGCACCTTCTTTGCAACACAACGTTTCTTAAACTTACAAACAGACGAACTTTATTACTAACATATGAAAGACGAAAACAGTCAAAAAGCAGCATTTATTTTTGGAAAGAAGAACTATACTTTTATGGTGATAGGGATTCTTTTTATAGCACTAGGATTCATTTTTATGTCTGGTGGCGGAAGCAATAATCCGGCTGTTTTTAACGAAGAAATCTACAACTGGCAGCGCATTCGTTTGGCACCAACATTGGTAATTATTGGCTTGGCAATTGAGATTTATGCAATTTTAGCAACTCCGAATAAATAAGCATGGATATTTTAGAAGCCATTATTCTTGGCATCATTCAAGGTTTAACAGAGTTTTTACCGGTTTCCTCTAGTGGTCATTTAGAATTGGCAAAAGCAATTTTAGGAGCTACTTCTGTACCCGAAGAAAGTTTAACCTTTACCGTAGTTTTACACTTTGCAACCGCATTGAGTACCATTGTTATTTTTAGAAAAGAAATTTTAGAAATTTTTAAAGGATTGTTGCAATTCAAATGGAATGATGAGTTTAAATTTTCGCTAAAAATTATTATTTCAATGCTGCCTGCAGTTGTTATCGGGTTGCTCTTTGAGGAAGAATTAGAAGCTTTTTTTGGAGGTAAAATATTATTAGTGGGTTGTATGTTGTTACTTACAGCACTCTTATTACTGTTGGCAGACAAAGCAAAAAACACCAAAAAGGAAGTCTCATTTTTGAACGCTGTATTGATTGGGATTTCTCAGGCAATTGCTATGTTACCAGGAATTTCTAGATCTGGCGCTACCATTTCTACATCGGTTTTATTGGGAGTGGACAGAACAAGAGCGGCAAAGTTTTCTTTTTTAATGGTGGTTCCTTTAATTTTCGGGAAAATCGGAAAAGATCTTTTAAGTGGAGATTTAAATTTTCAATCCTCAGAAATAATGCCAATTGCAGCGGGCTTTATAGCTGCTTTCTTAGCCGGTTTATTGGCTTGTAAATGGATGATTTCTATCGTGAAGAAAAGTAAACTTTCTTACTTTTCTATATACTGCGCAATTGTAGGAAGTATTGCAATTGGATACGCCCTTTTAAATTAAGAATACATGACTGAAGACGATTACAAAGACGGTCAAGTTTTATTGATCGACAAGCCACTTACTTGGACCTCTTTTCAAGTAGTAAATAAATTACGTTGGGAAATTAGACAACGTTTCAATATTAAAAAAATTAAAGTGGGGCACGCAGGTACTTTAGACCCGTTAGCCACAGGTTTGCTAATCATATGCACTGGGAAACAAACAAAGCAAATAGACACCTACCAAGGTCAGATTAAAGAATATACCGGCACTTTTACGTTGGGAGCAACGACGCCTAGCTACGATTTAGAAACTGAAATTGACAATACCTTTCCTACAGCGCATATTACCGAAGCATTATTGCACGAAACCACCAAACAGTTTACCGGCGAAATTCAGCAAAAGCCACCTATTTTTTCTGCCATTAAAAAAGATGGAAAACGCTTGTATGAGTTGGCAAGAAAAGGAGAAACTACAGAAATAAAAGAAAGAACCGTAACGGTTGATACGTTTGAAATTACACGAATTAATTTACCAGAAGTAGATTTTAGAATTATTTGTAGCAAAGGAACTTATATTAGATCTATTGCTTTTGATTATGGAAAAGCATTAAATTCTGGTGGACATTTATCTGCTTTAAGAAGAACAAAAATTGGTGATTTTTCTGTGGATGATGCCCTTTCTGTAGAAGGTTTTATTTATAATTTGAAGGAAGATAGTTTAGAAAAATAGAAACTATTTTATAGCGATGTTTTTATTTTGCTATTAAACCCGCATTGATAGAAGTTTACTTTTTAAAGAACCTATTTTGTTAAAGGATGCTTCTCGTTCCATGAGTTAGAGGACAGATTTCTACTCCCAAAGTATAAATACTTCGAGGTTAATAACCATTCTTACTGCTATTAAAAGTAAGATTTTTTACAAGTAAATTAAGAAAGTTTAAAGAGATTTCCCCTCCGTTCTTACTGCTCTCCTTTCGGAAAGACATTCGTATTAAAAACTAAAAACTAAAAACTAAAAACTAAAAACTAATCACTTCATCCTAATCACTCCTCAGCGCCATGACTTTTAGCCGTTTCTATCCAGTGTTCAGAAATTTCTTTTGCGTCTGCTCCTAAGCCTCTAGCCAAGTGCAAGGCCACGGCAATCATTAGCACAGCAGCTTCATGAAGTTCTTGAAGTGTTTGCAAGCTTCCAAACTGTTCCTGTGCTTTTAAGAGCATCAAATCATTGTGTTTTTTGGCAAAAATAATCGGATTTTCAGTGCTCTCTGTAATGTTTGGTATTATTAAGCAATCGATCCATTCGTTGCCTATTTTTTCTGCTAATACTTCAGGAATATCATTTCCTAAAGTTCTCCAAGCCTTTAATGTTTTGGTGTCTCCAGAGGCAGCCAATTCAGACTCTAAGAGTAATTCAAAAGCAACATCTGCTATGTTTTGCATCACTATTAAATATGCATCTTGTGCCTTTTCAAAAGGGCCTGCTTCTTGTCCTTTTAAGTATTCGCCAACACTAAGTTTTGGCAAGTCTAAAACTTCAGCACAATCTGTTAAGCAAGGAAACGCAGCACCTTCATAGATATAATGTGCTTTGTTAA
>Ga0209815_1002309_pt1 | contig 11763 bp, 12 predicted proteins | sample CoawatmetaG00DNA_FD_187507 | JGI IMG/M metagenome (GOLD analysis project Ga0209815, IMG submission 187507) | Marine microbial communities from the West Antarctic Peninsula - Coastal water metaG002-DNA (SPAdes) (version 2) | ecosystem: Environmental > Aquatic > Marine > Coastal ...
GGTATACACAACAGACTTAAAATCTGTCGGCTTATGGCTATGCGGGTTCAAGTCCCGCCCAAGGCACCACTTTTTGTTTTTATAAAACAATTACTTAGGATCAGCATCCTTTAACTTCCTGCACTTCGTCCGTCTTTATTTTTAAAAAGTAGACGTATAGTAGACAGGTGGCTATTCTTCTAAGTAACTTAAAATCTTGCGACTTAACGGTCGTGCTGTTTTGATTCCGGCTCCGGGAACAATTTATTTTTATTAATCACCAATTTACAAATAATTATTTTTGTCTGTTGCCGCAGCTCCGTCTTTAATTTTTGTAAATTAGACAGGTGGCCCTCCCTCTAAGAAAGTTATAGTCTTCGCGGGAAGACATTCTTGCCAACTATAGATAACGCTGGAAGCTATGCGCTGGTTACTGAAGGACTCCTAGCATTAGAAAACCTTCTACGACTACGTTAGGGTGGTAGTGGTATATAGCTCCCTTTCCCACACGTTAGGACTAAGCAGCTGTGATCAAAGCTTGACCAAGCCGAGTAAATTTGAAGTTATAGCGAGACCAATAAGTGCTTAACAAAAAAGGCAAGGCGACGTATAAATGCGCGCTTACTTTGGGCGTTAGGCATCACCATAAATAACCATTTTAGGAGAAAGTCATTAACTACATATTATCCGCCCTTGTATTATTGGTGCTTTGTAGTGGTATCGCCTCTGCATACTATTGGTATAAATCCAGCAAAGTTCTAGTCATACCAATGGTTGAATACCGTGGAGAAGTAAAAGTTCTGCCGATCCAAGGTGGCGAGGCGGAGTGGATCCGTGCTCTATGCGAAGGTATTCAAAAAACCGGAGGTCTAAATAAAAAAGCAGCAATATATACAGCCATAGCAGTTTCACTCAGTACAGCAACAAGTATACTCAGCCTCTATCTGGCTAGTAATATTTAACAAGTCACTCAAAATCGTTCACTGCCAATGCTGAGGTCAGCTGCTTGATCCCGTTAGGATCTACCGATAAATCGTTATAAATCAGCCGGTTACCTTGAATGGCTTGTTATAAGCAAATTAACCAAGCTTACCATGACAATCTTTATACCTTTTTCCGCTTCCACAATGACACGGTGAATTTCTTGATATTAGTGGTTGGGGGGCACTTTCTTTTGCTGCTACAACAGCTAAAAAGTGGTCGATTGTTTCAATTATCGTTTCTGCTTTAAAAGTAATGCCTAAATCAATCATTTGATATACTTGAGAAATAGCCTTTTGCTCCGTAGGTATATCTATGACTTGGACTTCACCTTGCTCTACTCTTTGATATACTTTTGCAATTACTCCAATAAAGTGAATTCTATTTCCAGTATACATATTACCTTGTTTGTCAGAATGACCACCCACGTAGTAAATAAATACGGGACTTCCACTTGAGCCGGGAAACACCGATGCGTCTATAAGGAATTTTTTTTCACCTTCAAAGTCAATATAACAAGGTGATGCAGTCATTCCTTTCCTAGTTATTGGCAGAAGATTTTTTGTGTCCCAGATTCCACTCGGATAGCCAATGAAAACGACCTCTTCCATAGGACCAATGTATTTATTGAAATGCTCTTCAGTAGGGAATAATTCCGCAGTGATATGTTTCCAAAATGCAGTTTGACCAGCATCGCCAATTTCAGATAGCTCCGTAGATACATTCTTAACTGCTACATCGATATCAGGATTAGGATGACCAATAAAATGTGATTCAGTGAAATTAATTTTGTGAAATTCACCTAGGATTGGTCTTTTTTCTTCGCCTTCACCTTGCCCTTTGAGCACGGAGAAACTCCCAGAGATAACTCCCTCAATAACATGCTTGTTCGTGACAATGTAAAGCCTATTATCATGAAAGAAGAAAAAACCTGTTCCAACTGAAGTGCCATCTTTCTTATGCCCTTCTAGTCTAACTGTAGTATGTAATAACTCTTCTGCAGCAGATTGCACCCAACCTCTCCTTTTGCTTATAACCTACTATCTTAAGACCTAACGGTCGTGCCGGTTTGAATCTGGCTCCAGGCACCATTTTTTATTGTTATAAATCAATTGATTATATTTAAATACCTATTTTTGGTGATTTTCTACTTCCTGCCTTTTTAAAAAAAGTAGACGGATAGTAGACGATCGAGAGTGGGTTGGGGTTCTAAGGTTCAGTAACGCCCCACTACGGGTTAGTATTCATTAAACCTTGTACTCTTAAGCTAAGCTGTTTTCAGTTTCGGACTAATTCAATTAGATCATCAAGGCTAATGACCTCGATTATGCCGTCATACCAAGACTGGCTGGCAATTTTTGATATGTCTAAAAAGTCTTTTTTGTTATCAGTGCACATGATCGCAAATAAGTTCCGGCACACTGAATATATCAAGTGATCCATATGTCTTTTCTTAATGCCAGAAGAGTTGAGGTTGTTTTGCTCAATATGCACCGCCATTCTGTTCGCTGCTGCTAGCCACTCATTCAAGGATGGATTGACGATATGAACACCCATCTCTAAAGTGCCTTGTTGGTTCTTAAACAAAAATTCAACGTCGCTCACTTGATGGTTTTTTTGGTGGTGGAGTGTTTGAATTGTCTTGGCCATTTGGATTTGGCTGCTATCCATCTTTGATTGATTGATCTGGAATTCGTATAAAACAGGTGTTGGTATAAATACACGAAATTTTGATGATATTTCGGTGATTATGTCTGTCCAATCATAAAGTTTGGAAAGATTTATTAAAGCATTAGTGTCTAAAACAACTCGGTCATTTTTTGATCGATTTTTGATTTTACTGTCAGCGCTTTCGGCCACTTTTGAATTCCTTTTATGCAGATAAGTTAAGACAGTGTTTTACCGCAACCATTACCACCTGTTAAGATTAAATTTTTTCCATCAACATTAATGTTGACTTTTTTATTTGAGAAGGGAATTTTTAATTTTATTTTTTTCAAATATCCTGACATGTCAGTGCCTTTTAAAGTGTTCCAGTAATCGTATAGCAACAAGTAATAGAATTATCCATGATCGATATATACGCTAGAAATATAACGCCCCAATAAGAGGCTAAAATGTGTAGCGAAGCGAAACGAGCAAACTGTTTTTAGTCCTGCTTGATTGGCCTTGTTAGCACTAAGCTGGATTACTTTCACGGCGCTGAATCACTTGCACTTCAAGGTCTTTAAGCATTTTATCTGCTGTTATATAATCCCCCGCTGGGAACTCAATAAAGTCAATATTATAAGCCTCTTTATAAGCGTTCTTGATTGAGTGATTCATACTGTCAGAAACTAGCGCATAATGTGGGTGCGAATCTTTATACGTTATATTTGAATTTTCAAGCAACAATTGGATATCTGGATCAGAAAGACTGTAACCAACAAAAAATAATGTATTTGTTAGAAATAAAGCATCAAGAACTTTGTAAAAATTTGGAAAGTTTAGACGCTCTCTAAAGTACTGAGATCTTGTAAGTACAATCTTTGATGGGTCGCTTATACAGCCATGTGCTTTGACAACCTGCCTGACAGATGATCTTAGATCAGACACCAAGTGACTCTCATAATATTTACAAATATTATAAAGCCCATTCTCTTGACCGCTGCGACAATAATTGTCGTAAATATCATCATAATTTGTAGTTACCACGATTTTTGGATCTATGGCCAAAACACTTTCATGAATTGAAGATTGTTTATAACGTGGTGTCGCCATAACTTCTCTTATATATGTAGCAAAATCAGCGGAATTAGTACTTCCAAATAGAACTTCTGCTGCATCAAGAAATTTCTCTTTAACAATTAAATCATCAACTATCGGTAATGAATTTTTATCACTTGCTATTTCTTTTATACCATCTAATAATTTCGACCATGTCGGTGGTGATGCGAGTTCATCTCCTTCTGATACACAGCCGGCTGATGCTCCAGCACCCAAAAATATAATGCAACGTCTTGCCGCTAACTCTTCGACTAATGCTCTCGGCCACATATTTATTGCCCCAGATCAATATTGCTAACTAAGTTGGAACAAATGGTACTAAGGATTTCCTCATATAGTTCTTTCTGTTTTCCTTGAGTACCTACAATACCATCAATACTCTTTAATTCGAAAAGAGGAGATGATACTGACTGTGCTAATGGAATAAGACTAAATAAATGAGGAACGTCACCAAGTTGAACGTTATCAATATTCAGACCACCAGACAAATATTGAGATAATGAATTTTCTATTTCGCCCGGGACGTTACTAATTATTTTTTCATATGCACGAGTTGGCCGCCTAACGCCACCTTTAGACTTGGTTATATACTGCTGTATTGTATAGCCAACATATCCAGATGTAATTGGTAGAGATGTATTAAGTTTAAAATGATCAAGCCTACCGGAAGAATTACGCTCACAGAGTTTTAAGCCATTATCATATCTATCTACCCATGACTCTATCCATGTGGAAATGTTTCTAATTCCCAAAATACTAAAAATGTCTGTCCCCATGGGAGTCATGAATTTATCACAGCCAATAAGCACGCTTCTATTGATAGAGCCTAAGCTTGGCCCTAGGTCATAAAGTACGTAATCATAATTATTTGAAATATGTCTTTTTAAATACGTATTCCAATTTGTTTTTCTGATGCCTCCAATATCACCTCCCATCAAGTCATGCCACGCAGCACCCAATCTATCTTCAATAATAGAAAATGATGGATGCCCAGGAATTAGATCAACGCTAAAACGATTATCTGAACTTTTAATTGGAATAATTGTGTCTGCTATGGTCGAATCGCCATCTTCAATTGGCCGCAGAATATCACTAATGGTTGTTGTCGCTCCTACGGCTGTATCAGAAAAATACAAATCTGCCGCGTAGCTTTCGCCCATGATTAATTGAGTTGCGTTACATTGTGGATCACAGTCAACTACTAATACCCTTTTATTTTTCTTCTTGGCAAGATAAGAAGCGATATTACAAGTTAGGGTTGTTTTACCTACCCCTCCTTTATTATTAAACATTGCTAAGGCTATCATTTCTTTTCCTTATGTAAAATTTACGCTGGTTCTGAATAGGTGCTAACAGTACATCTATGAGACCTACCGGCACTCATAATAATTATTAACGAGCCGCTCTATTACTTTTTTTAATAAAAATATTTGCTCACAACATATTGAAAGTATAGTCGTTTTTTTTTCTACTGCTTGCCCTGTTACAAAAAAAAAGAGCGGTTTCGGCTCTTTATTTCTAAAACAGGGCTATATTGTATGGATAACTAGCTAAAGGTATAAGACGTCAATCAACTTGTGAAACACCATGCCTTAAAGTGAGTCATGAGGCACTAATTCAATGCCTAAAAATAGCTTTTTCGAGTTACTTTGGGAGTTTTTAATGTTTTTTTGAAAATTGACATATATGGGTAGGGCTTTTATGCTTCTTATTAGAGCATTAATTGATGATGCTACTTAAGCGGGTGGATTTGTGAAAAACAGTTTTTTAAAAGGCTCTCTCAAGTGGGGTGTAATACTAGCCAGTCTCAATGTTGTCACCGCACTCGTTCTTCCTATGGCAAATGGTTTCGATTCGCAAGCCATCCTGATTATCAGCCCTGTAACAGGTTTTGTGGGTGGTGTAGTGCTCCATATCCTGAACTTCCTTGCAAGTGAGGCTATCAAGTATAGCGAGTATCGCCTTACGAAAGTCGAGGGGTTGGTATGGAGCAATCACACTGCCGTCCGTAGGGTACGCATTATGACAGCGAGCGGTCTGTAGACGTACAGTAGACAGGTGACTGTTCCTCTAAGTAACTTATAGACTTCGCAGCAAATACTTCCTTATTTACAGCCATAGCCGTAACAACTGGCTTTGAGCGAAGAACTTCTTATCAACCATAGATAATACTGGAAGCTATGCACTTACCAGAGAAGGACGCCTAGCGCCTAAGCTAACGATAGTGATTAAAAATCTGCCGGCTAACGCTCAATTACTAGAGATTAATTTTGAACAATTTTTAATAAACGGCGATTTTCCCCAATGTGATCATTTCTATCTCTGTTTGGGAACGACCATAAAGACTGCGGGTAGTCGTGATGCCTTTAGAGCGGTCGACTTTGAGTATTCTTTAGTGGCAGCCAAAAAAGCTATATAAGCTGGTGCGACAGGCATAAGTCTAGTCTCCTCTGTGGGTGCAGACGCAAGTTCAAAAAACTTTTATTTGAAAACTAAAGGACAATTGGAAGAAGCAATAAAGTCACTAGGCTTCTCAAGTATTAACATTTATCGACCAGGCATTCTAATGGGTGATAGACCTGAGAGTCGACCGCTAGAAGGATTAGGTAAAATAGTCTTTCAAGTAATTGATCGGCTAGCGATAAGATTAATTAGTTTTGAATGTTAGCAAGCCCCACCGATCCGCCGTAACGGTCATCAAATTATGTAAGATATTCAGCTTACGCAGCATATAAAAAAATCCCATAGTGGCCCATGGGATTGTTCTCTTTTTCTTACTTTTACTCATTTCTTGTAATTTTGAGCCTCCTCAGAACCACTAGTAGCTGACCCTTTACTATAGGAGTGTGCGCCGGTTCCAGCTAATCCACCATTCTGAACAATAAGATATTCATCCCGAATTGGCGTTCCATCAAAGAAGCATTCAAGAATTTCTCGAGTCCCCGCTGCATAACGCGCTTGCGCTGAAAGAGTGGTGCCTGAGGTATGCGGCGTCATACCATGATTTGGCATTGATCGCCAGATATGGTCATTGGGCGCTGGCTGTGGGAACCAAACGTCACCGGCATAGCCACTTAGCTGGCCAGATTCTAGAGCAGCTGCAATAGCCTCACGGTTACAAATTTTACCGCGCGCCGTATTGATGATGTAGGCGCCTTTTTTCATTTTACCAATCATTTCCGAATCGAAAAGATCTTCTGTCTCAGGGTGCAGTGGGCAATTAATAGTTACGACGTCACACACAGCAATCATCGACTCAACTGTTTCATGGAATGTCAGATTAAGTTCTTCTTCTACTGATGCAGATAGTCTGTGACGGTCAAAGTAATGTAAATTGACGTCAAACGGCTTCATCTTTCGTAGCGTAGAAAGACCAATTCTTCCTGCGGCGACGGTACCTATGTGCATACCTTCAACATCATAGGAGCGCTTTACTGCATCGGCTATATTCCAGCCACCAGACTTCGCAATAGCATGCTGAGTATGATAATCCCTGACCATAGATAGAATCATCATCACAATATGCTCAGATACTGATATTGAATTACAATAGGTGACCTCTACAACGTCTATTCCAAGGTCCATTGCGGCTTGTAAGTCAACATGGTCTGAGCCAATGCCTGCAGTAATAGCCATTTTTAAATTAGGCGCCTTCTTCATTTTCTCACGGGTGAGGTAGTAAGGCCAAAAGGGTTGCGATATAACAATATCTGCATCGACCAGTTCATGGTCTGCGGCCGAGTGATCACCATCCTTGTCAGAGGTCACCACCAAGGTATGCCCGTTGTCCTCTAAAAACTTTCGTAACCCTAATTCTCCAGAAACGCATCCAAGAAGTTCACCTGGTGTAAAGTCGATGGCTTTGGGTGAGGGCAGCGTCATTCCATCTGGATATTTTTCTATTTTTGGTAAAGTGTCCAAGGCATAGCTTTCGGGCATGCCGTCTGTAGGATCATCATAAAGTACGCATAAGATTTTCATTCGTAGCTCTTTCTCAAGTTTAGTTATAAGATATATGGATGATAATGAGAATCGTTATCATTATCAATAGAGAAGATACACAAAAAAAATCGTAAATAAAAGTGAATTGTGTCTTAACTGACTTAGTATTTGCGTTGAGCACAATACTGATGTCAAAAAAGCAACTTTAGGATAGAAAATGACTTATTTTAAGAAGTGGCAGGGCCGTGCAGGAACTGCACCACAACCTCCTGCAGTATCAGAGTTAGCCTTCATAGGGCTCGGCGCTTTGTTAGCCTCAGGACTGCTTAGCGGACTTGCATTTTATACCAAACAGCCTCTTATTTTAGGTTCCTTCGGTGCATCTATTTTTATTCTAATGCTTGTTCCTGCGCTCCCTTTTGCTCAGCCTCGCAATCTTATTGGCGGACATTTATTGGCAACAACCGTTGGTTTGGCATGCTTCCACTTTCTTGGCTCTGAATGGTGGTTGATGGCGGTGGCGGTGGCGTTGACTGTTATGTTGATGCCCCTGCTGGGAGTATCCCATCCACCTGCGGGTTCAAATCCCATTATTGTTTATATGGTAGCGCCTGACTGGAGCTTTTTATTCATGCCAGTAGCCACCGGTGCGTTTGGATTATTGCTATTTTCATTGGTCTACAATAATTTATCGGCCAAGCGCAGCTACCCTCAATATTGGTAGTTATAGGCGTACTTCACTATGGTTATTCTGGCCTAATACAGCCATGGAAACACTATTTCAGAGGCAAAGCCTGTTAAATACAGCGCCGGCAGTCCTGTCGTCGGAACCGGAAAGGGATTCTTGCTTTACGGTGATACTCAGGAGCTTAGACAAAAAACAATCGAAGCTATCTTTTATACAAAGCAAATCAATTGGGCTTATGAAAATGAATGGCGCGTAATTACTTGGCGACATAATGAAATAGATAAGGTCTTTAGTATCCTCGCTTGATAACATTACATTTATATTGGTCAAATGCAGGCGTTTGTTAACTACAATTGTTGCCAGCTACTCAAATTGTGCTTTTTTGCGTTTCGCCAATAATATGTGGCCATTAACAAACCAAACACCAAGCCGCTACCCACACTAGAGATTAAGGCAGTTTGAATAGGCATATTTTGGGACTGCCAAGTCGTGAACCACCTTAATAGCCCCCAAACCACACCGAAGTATATTGATTGGGATAGAAAGTTAACTGTAAACGAATTGTAGTGTAAAGGACGAACATTCAAACCTAGCTTTCGCAACAATTTGAAAGCTATTGGGTTAGGGCTCGGTCTCCAGATTTCACTTTCGCTCAGCTCTTTCTGCGCAGCCTCTAATTTATTCTGAAACAACATTATCTATCCCAGTAGTTAACGCCTTGCTAAGCGGCTGATGACAGTTAGCTAAAATGCGTGAGGAACGAACCGCAGCCAAATGTTAGCAGTCCGTTTGAGCAACTCGTTAAGTGCCTATTTCTCTTCTTTTCAGTCAAGTCCATACCTGATTTTATACTATCAACATAACGCATGTTTTTATTTTTATATGCTCCAAATAGGTATTGAAGTGGGCCAAAAAAATCATAGATGGAGTTACTAAGCTCATATTCCTTAGAACCTTCTTTAACTATTTTCTTTCCAAGTAAAGAAGAAGCTTCGTCAGCATCAATAACACAACCGTGATCTTTATAATGATTTGTAAAGTGATCAGCTAAAGTTTCAGGTGCTTTACCGTCAGGTAAATCTTTACCCGATCATAACCTCTCAGCGTACTGTGCTGCTGATGCATTTGGATACTGCTCCGACATTTCAGCTATTTTTTCCATTGCATTGGAAAGCCCTAATGCAGGAAAACCACCAAACTCTGGATCAATAGGACCTAATTCACTTAGCAAGCCCATATGAATCTCTGCTGCACCTAATGAAATTAAAGTCGCCGCTGATTTGGCTCTTCGGGGGATAGCGGCATTAAATTTAGTTTTAGATAACCTTTTACATGTTTTACTAATAAGGTACGCGGGTTCGATTTGTCCACCGCCAAAATGAACAATCATTAGTATATTTTTCTTTTTATTTAAGTCTTTAACGGCATGATAAATACCATTAGAGTGATATGAATTAATCGAGTTGTCGTCATCATAAAGGAAAATCACGTCATAGCCTGTTATACCTGAATCTTTAACCAGTTTTTCAATGTGATCCGATATTAACCCCTTTAATTTTTCATCTGAAATTTCATCTCAAAATACGGAGAATACATCTCCAAAATTTGAAAAATCATAAACAGTTTCTTCAACTTCAACTTCAATTTCGCTTTCTTCAACTTCATCTGTCATTAGATTTCCTTAAAGATTAAAAAAACCTCGATATATTGAAAGTGCAGTCGTTTTTTCCCTATTGCTTGCCCTGTTACAAAAAAGAGCGGTTTCGGCTCTTTATTTCTAAAACAGAGCTACCAGCTAAGGGAATACGGAATTCCTTGCCGCTATCCGATGTTTGCCGCTGAAAGTTCCACTACTTTAAGTCAAACTCGCACATAATTTGGGCACACCATTCTGAAATGTAAATATCGGCTAAATCCCGCTGGTTTTCATCGTCTAATGGCAACCCAACAAACATTGTCTCCTCAGCATTCAATGCTTTGGATCCCGTAAAGTCGAAACCTTGATTAGGCCAGGCTCCTACTGCAGTTGCACCTTGAACGATAGTTTTAGCCGAGAGATATCCAAGGGCATCTTGAAACCACTCTGGGTAACCAATTTGATCACCTAACCCGTAAACTGCAACTTTTATTCCACTGAGGTCGAGTGTATCAATTGCATCCCAGTTTGCATCCCAGTCTTCTTGTAATTCACCAAAATCCCACGTTGGAATACCAAGAATTAAATATTTATATTCGGTCATCCGCTGTACCGGATCCAAAGCAACATTATGCAGGCTTACTGTGCCGTCACCAAATTTAGAATTTATCTCGTCACGGATCTTCTCACCCGCCATTTCGGTATAGCAAGTAGTACTCCCGTAGAATAAACCGATTTTTACTGTCATTTATTGTATATCTCGCGAAGTCTTAGTGGGCTGTTGTTGAGTATTTAAATCAGTTGATTAGGCGCTGAAATCCCCAGCACACATAATACTCGCAGTTTTTGAATTATAAAAACATCGAGGTATATTTTATTTAAATACTGCTTATATATCCAATTTTATTTCATGCTTCATACGTTACGATGGCAACTGTATTTGACAAATTGAGACTGCGACTACTGGCCTGCATAGGTAGGTGTAGCAAATTTTTCGCGCCAATTGAGTTCAATATATGTTCGGGAAGGCCCCTTGTCTTTGGCCCAAAAAGAAGAGTGTAATTAGGCTAATAATTTATCGAAGAATAATTAATTGTTCCTTTAGTGCTCAAGGTATAAGACGTCAATTAACTTGTGAAAAACCATGCCTTAAAGTGAGTCATGGGGCACTGATTCAATGCCTAAAAAGTGCTTTTTTCCAGTTACTTTGGGAGTTTTTCTAGCTCTCAATAGGGCAACTCTATTCTAGGTTGATTCAGCTCATAAATATGTAATTATGACTCCTTTGTTGGCGATCATTTGTAGAACGAAAATGCCTAATGTTGAGTACATACGCAGTGGCTTAATAATTTCGCAAGTTTAGGGTAGATTTGAACTGTTAATTTTGTCACTCTGAGTGGCTAGCGTATTGAGTCCATTCGTCATATTCGTTGCTTGGATCACAGGGCTCTTGCAATGAGTGTTGGTCGTATGTGCTGCACAGACTTTCCCACCACCCAGGGGTCTTCTCCCACTGTCTGTTCCGTCTGTATTGTGTCCGATGTAAAAATTCGCCATACCAAAGCCCATCAGGTTTGTGACTTGGGTCCCAAGTCTCATCTTGGGCTATGTCTGGAAGCCAGTTTTCTGCGCCACTGCGGTTGCCAGTGGTTGCCCACTCCCACATTTTTTCAAAGTTGCCTTTGCCTTTGATTAATACCTGATACTTACTGGCTACTACCGGTAGATCATTTATTTTGGATCTATTTTGTTGGAGCTTTTGACCTACTTG
>Ga0209815_1002310_pt1 | contig 11763 bp, 9 predicted proteins | sample CoawatmetaG00DNA_FD_187507 | JGI IMG/M metagenome (GOLD analysis project Ga0209815, IMG submission 187507) | Marine microbial communities from the West Antarctic Peninsula - Coastal water metaG002-DNA (SPAdes) (version 2) | ecosystem: Environmental > Aquatic > Marine > Coastal ...
CATACGCGTTAGTTCAGCATGTTTTACTCAATGCTTTACGCCCAAAGGACATGCCTAATGCTTATCAAAAAGTGTTGGCTATTACTTTTACAAACAACGCGGCAGACGAGATGAAAGGACGTTTGCTGGAGCATTTATTGGCTTTTAGCGTACATGAACGGCCAGAACAAGATGGGTTTTTTCAGCCCATATGGAAGGCGCTCGAACTTTCAGCGAATGAGCTTCAAAGACGAGCAAAGGCCGCCTCTAAGCATATGCTTCATAATTACAGCACGCTCAACGTTGGCACTATTGATCAGTTTACACACCGACTGGTGCGCACCTTTACGAAGGACCTGAATCTGGATGATAACTTTGAAGTACGGCTAGATCTGGATGCCATGGTCACAGAAGCCCTGGATCTGCTTTACAGTAGCTTAGGGGAACACCCTCACCTGCGCGATGCGCTAGTAACGCTCGTTCAAGAGCGCATGAACCGTGACGAAAACCATAATCCAGATCACGCTTTAAAAAGAGAAGGAAAAAACAGTTTTAATGAAGATACTTGGGAGCATCTAAAAAAACTACCCCATCCTTCACGCATGCTGGAAATTGAGCAGGAGTTGAATGAGAAAATCACGACCATTTGTGCCCAGGCTAAGGCCCTTTCCAACGAAGCTCGAGCCATTATTAAACAAGAGGGTTACAACGCAGATAGTATGATACGTTTTAAGGATGTTAACAGTCATCTGGTAGGCCAGTGGCAAAACCTTAAGCGTCATGACATGAATGCAGGAGCATATGTTTGGCAATCCCGAGTAAAACAGGGTGATGACTCTAGGTGGAATGCCTTTAAGGAAAAGGCACAAAAATTTCAGGGGCAAGAAAAACAGAATCTTATGCTGCTTAAGCAAGCAACGGCAAAGCTTCAGCAGTTGGCGGCAACCAGGGCGCTTCTAGATAAATTCGACGAGCTTCAAAAAAATCAAAACACCATGCCGCTTAGCGCGTTCAACAAGCTCATTTCAGAAGAATTGCAGCGTGAACCGACTGCGTTTATTTACGCGCGTTTGGGTGAAAAATTTTGGCACTTTTATATTGACGAATTTCAGGATACTTCAACCCTACAGTTCGAGAACATTCATCCTCTCATAGAACATACGCTCACTAAAGACGAAAGCAAGAACACAGCGCTCATTGTAGGGGATCCTAAGCAGAGTATTTATAGATGGCGTGGTGGAAAAGCGGAGCAGTTCATGTCATTAACAGAAGACTCTCACCTGTCAAACCGTTTCGAGCAGCTCCAAAATGGTCACCAGCTCTACAAGCGCGAGACCATACAACTGGGAAACAATTTTCGAACCCATGGCGCTATAGTTTCTTTTAATAACGGTTTCTTTCCCCACCTCTCGTCAAGCTTAACGAGCGCACAGCATCGTGATGCCTATGCGATTCATAGCGTGGTGCAACAACCTAAGGTTAGTGATGATCTCGGTGAGGTTCGCGTGAACCTCTACAGGCAGACGGAGGGAATAGCGTCCTCGGCAGAAGAGTTTGGTAAATTGGTTTGCAGAAAAACATTAGAGCGTATAAATGAACTGCGCGCCCAGGGGAGCTCGTACTCAGATATTGCCATCTTAGTCAGGGGGAATTCAAACGGGGGGAAATTAGCCAATTATCTAACCCAGCAAAGTGTTCCTGTATTAAGCGCTGACAGCCTGCTCTTGAGTAATGCACATGAAAGCGCGGTGCTCGTCTCTGCCGCAAAATTATTCCTCAACCCTTCCGATAAGATTGCCCGGTTTGAGCTTGCTTATGCGCTTGGAAAACTTGATAAGCTAGACCAGGGCACAGAGCGGTTTGTCTTTGAAAAAGCGGTTGCCAACTTTGGTGTATCCGCGCTCGTAAAGTACTTTCCTAAATCATCAGCCTTGCTTCAGGGCGCTGATAGTTTATTTGCGTTTGCCGTTCGAGTTTTCGATGCTTTCGACATGCTTCATGTTCCAAATGCAATGGTAGACGCTGCATTAGACTTGATATACACTTTTCAATGCTCCGATGGCACTTTCGCAACATTGCCTGGCTGGTGGGCTGATGAATCCGCTAAAAGAAACGTCCCTGTGCCTCAAGATAGGCCCGCGGTTAGAATCATGACCATACATAAGAGTAAGGGATTAGAATTTGAGCATGTGATCTTACCGTTTGAAGTCAATTTAAAGCCTGACGACAGTGACCATTGGATTCCATTTCCTCTTCACGATGAATTACCAAGCATGCCGGTCTCAAAATCTAAGAAGACTCAGGAGCTTTTTGATCCGGAATTAGCAGATCATATAGACAATCAATCTTACTTCGACTGGATGAACATGGTGTATGTTGCTATGACAAGGCCTGTAAGTGGCCTTCATATTTTCCTAAACGGTGATAAGTTAGGAGCGTTTGGTACGCAGATTGTTGACTACATAGGTGTAGACACCGACGAATGGCAAACCGGAAAAAAGGTGCCAATACAAGAAAGAATTAACGAGCAAGCGCCTGTGCCAAAGCAAGGTCCTTTGGCCATGTTTAGCCCTGCACACCTTAGAATGGCAAACACGGCACCTGAAAAATGGCAGGAGGATGGAACAGATGCTAAAAAATGGGGAACGGCGTTACATCGAATTTTACAACTACCAGAATCGATGAGGAAAACGGCTATTAAGCGACTATATAGATCCGGTGAGTTTTCGTCAAATCTTCAAGACAGAGCGCATCAAGTACTTACGGAAATGGCTGTTAAGCCCGAATTAGACGGCTTAAATTCCAAGGATACTATTGTTTATATGGAGCGAAGTGTGGTTAGTAAAGAAATTACTCTGAGACCTGATATCATTATTCATACCCAAAAAAAAACAACGGTCATTGACTATAAAACAGGGGTTCCAAGTAAAAAACACGACCAGCAGCTTCAAGAATATGTGGATGCATTGACGAATACATTTGGAAAAGTGACGGGAGAGTTGCTCTACTTATAAGTTTGGCCTTCATTAGTCACGCGCATACTGTTTACTGCTTTTATCCTATTAATCTAGACCTACGTTAATGGCTTAGATGTGCTTCAGGTGGGAGTGCCCATATCACGAATTAGTCGTTACAAAAGTGAGTACCTATATTTATCATTCGAACTTGATCGCCCGCAATGAGTTATATATTCTATGATACGAAACATTTTGAGTTTTGCCATGTCCTTAGTTTTAGCAGTAGGTTGCACCTATAATAACTCCGAGGACCTTTACGGAGGTCCTGTTTTACTCTGCGATACTGCGTCGGTTACTTTTAGTCAAGACATTAGTGGTATCATTGCCCAACAGTGCTTGCTTTGTCATAACGATAACAACGCAACGGCTGGTTTAAACTTAGAAGGGCATGCAAAATTAAGTGCTGCAGCGCTTCTTAATACTTTTATGGACCGAGTAGAGCGCTCTGTAGGAGACCAGCTGCTTATGCCGCCAAATGGACCTCTTTCGGATTGCGACCAGTCCAAGCTACGCGCTTGGATTGCAGAAGGTGCGCCAAACAACTAAATGACTCGTTCATGAAAATCTTTACCCTTCTTTTTATAAGCCTCGTCATAGGCACCAGCATTTCCGCCCAACAATTCTTGACCAGAGAGGGAAGCCTTACTTTTGACGCTGGCTCACCACTCGAAGACATTATAGCGGAGACAAAAAGTACCACAGCTGTTTACGACGCCCAGTCAGGTAAGATTGGTTTTCAAGTACTCATGACCTCGTTTAATTTTAAGCGCGCCTTAATGCAAGAGCATTTCAATGAGAACTATGTAGAAAGTGAAAGATATCCAAAAGCTTCATTTAAAGGTTTTTACAAGGACGGTTTCACTAAAGGCGAACTGACCATGCACGGCGTGACTAAATCTATTCGAGTACCCGCTGTACTGACGGAGATTAAGAATGGAATGGGGTTTAAAAGCACATTTAAAGTAAACCTTTCAGATTACAACGTTTCTGTTCCTAAAGCCGTTTCTGATAAAATTGATCCGTACGCGACCATAACAGTGAATTGTATGATGAAAAAAAGACCCTAATGAAGTATTTAGCCATCACCCTGTGTTTGTTTATTAGCCCATTAGGTTTTGCCCAAGGCGATGTTTTCGACCTACTAGAGGTAAAGCAAAATAAAGAGTACGCATACGCGACGTTTAAGGCAACGCAGTTAGTTAACTCCGCTACAAACGAAACCCCAGGTGCTGGTGTACTTCAATATATAATTGCGCATAGGTTCGGCAGTTTTGGAGAAGACTATTTGTATAATTTTCTAGGATTAGACAATGCTCAAATCCGCATGCAACTAGACTACGGTGTAACAGACCGTCTGAACATAGGTATAGGCCGCTCATCAGTTTTTAAGGTTGTTGACTCCTTTGTTAAATTCCGCACACTTCGCCAGTCCAGTGGGCCAAGTCCAATGCCGATAAGCCTAACTCTTCTCTCTTCTGTGAACTATAGAGGAGCGCGCTACACAGATGGTGTCGACCACTTAGCCTATGACAGGTTATCCTATCACCACCAAGCAATATTCACAAGAAAGTGGAATTCCAAGTTAAGCACTCTGTTCTCCCCATCACTCGTTCACTGGAATCTAGTGCCGGCAGTGGAAGATCCTAACTCAACGTATAACGCCACGCTCGGAGCACGGTATAAGCTAACTAAGAGAATGGCTTTAACTGGAGAGTATTCTCTGATAGGCAACAAGTCTTATAGCGATGGCAGCGTTTTTACAGTGCCGTTTGGCGTAGGGATTGATATTGAGACCGGTGGCCATGTTTTCCAGTTTCACCTTTCTAATACTAGGGCCATGAGCACACCCTATTGGTTGTCACGAAACAGTTACAATGCTTTGAACGGTGGTTTATTTCTTGGCTTCAACATTTCACGTGTCTTCACATTGCGTGATTAGATTTTAAACATAAAAAAACCCCGTCCGAAGACGGGGTTTAACCAAACCAATAAACCTAAGCTACTCTTAAGTTATTGTGAATGTACAACGGTTTTTCTCATCAAAACCCCGCCTCAATTAATTATCTCTTGGATATTGTGTGATTATGCGTTATCGTATGTCATAAAGTATACCCTTGTGTCGTTACTCCTAATTATTGTCCAATAAGTAGTATAACGCCGCCATAGAAGCAGCGCCCATTTCTAGACTTCGAGGATGAATTGCATCAATATTATCTCTTGCGCTGTGATGAAAATCAAAATATCGTTGACTTTCTGGGCGAAAACCTATAAAAAAATCATCGTGCCCCCTGAGAGGCCCTAGGTCAGCTCCGCCACCCCCCTTTGCCAATACATGAATGCCATAGGGACTCAACACCTCTTTAAAGCCTCTAACCATTTTTACACGGTCGTCACTTGCGCCTATTCCAAATCCTCTTGGGACATCTCCGCCGCCATCACTTTCCATAGCGACCCAGTGGTGAACCTCTTGTTCCCTTGCCCAGCGAGCGTATTCCTTGGCGCCATCAAGGCCAAACTCTTCGTTTGCCCATAAAACCACACGAATCGTTCTTTTATTTTGGTAACCTACTTGTCGCATCAAGCTTGGAACCTGCATCGCGTGCACGCATCCCGCTCCGTCATCTTGTGCTCCTTGCCCAAGATCCCAGGAGTCTATGTGTCCTCCAACTAACATGATTTCATCTGGTTTTACACTTCCGTTAAAATCTGCAATTACATTATAGTTTATGGCCGTTCCTTGCACACCACAATCTAGATAAAGGTGGATCTTGGCGGCAGGGTCTTGACGAATCGTCTCACTTAGTTTGTCCGCCGCCTGCCAAGAAAGAGCTGCCGTTGGAATCTTCTGTTCACTATCACCGTAGCTCATGGCGCCTGTATGTGGCAGGTCATCCCGCAATAACGTGACAGAGCGCATCACCGTTGCCACAGCGCCATGTTTTACCGCTTCCATGGCTCCAGCCCATCTGTATTTCACGGCACCGCCATACGCGTTGAATGTGCTAATCCGAGTATGGTCCATATAAGTGTTATAAAAGACTATTTTCCCTTCTATGCCAGCTCTCCCAAGTTTCTCCAGCTGTTCAAATGAGTCCACCTCTACCACCTCTGCTGTAATTCCGTCTAACGGGGTCGGAATAGATCCGCCTAAAGCCGTCGTGGGCAACACTGTTGTCACCCCTTCAGAAGTCACTTTCGACCACTCATCTCCTCGGTGCCATTTAGGAACCTCAACGGGCTGCAGCCACGCTGTATCCGCACCCGCTTGAAGCATTTCAACCTGTGCCCACTTAGCGGCTTCATTAGCTGCTTCTGAACCACTCGGTCTTGGCCCAATCCCTGTACACAAATGCTGTAGCCACTGGTAACCTTGTTGCTCACCTAAAGCTTCTGTGTATAAACTCTTAATTACTTCTTTAGCGTTTTCAGGTATCTCCTGTGCAGAAAGCAAAGTGGCCCATAAAAAACCCAATAGTAAAGCTGTATTTTTCATTTTGTCGTTTATTTCTTCATCACTTTTTCTAAGACGGTAAGTGAAAAGCTCTCTCGCCGAAAGCTAGTTTCTACCTCTAATTCTTTTATAAAACTCACGTTATGTGGCGTTAAGTTGCTCTAAAAACAGCGTTGGTTTCATAAACACGCACATACATAACGATGCTCAACACAAAGTGCGGTTCCTTAGTATACACCCGCAGCACCCTGCATTAGGAGCCCACAAATGTAGGCGCCATACGTTCCAAGCGCATAGCCTAAAACCGCCAACAACACTCCTACAGGGGCAAGTGCTGGGTGGAACGCCGCGGCAACCACCGGTGCGCTCGCTGCTCCACCAATATTTGCCTTGGAGCCTACCGCGAGGAAAAAATACGGTGCCTTAATGATCTTGGCAACGATGAACATAAGTCCAATATGAATCATCATCCACACCAAGCCTACTGCAAAAAGACCTGGATTGTGGAAAACCTCCATGACATTCATGCTCATGCCAATTGTAGCTACCAAAATGTAAATAAACACAGACCCTACTTTAGAAGCCCCTGCTCCTTCCAAATTTCGAGCTTTCGTGAAGCTCAGTAAAATACCTAGCGTTGTTGCGATAACCACTAGCCAAAAGAAACCTGATGTCAAGCTAAATTTAGCCAAGCCCGGATAGTGCTCCCCTATAAAAGGAGCGATTAGGTCACTCCCTAAGTGAGCCAGCCCTGTTGCGCCAAAACCAAGCGCAAGAATATACATGAGATCATTAAACGTTGGTATTTTTGAAATACTGTTTGTATAGGCCTCCATTTTGTTTTGCAACGACTCTACGGAACTCGCGTCTGCCTTAAATATTTTATCAATGTCCTTTGATCTCGCAACACCTATCAGAAGAAACGCCATCCATAGTTCAGCGACCAAAACATCTACTGTTACCATTGCGCTAAAGATATCTTCACTAACGTCAAAGACTTCTTTCATTGCTGCCTGATTTGCACCACCACCAATCCAAGAGCCTGCAATAGTGGTCATTCCTCGCCAGATTTCTTCTGGATTCGCGCCAACGATCTCTGGTGCCACTGCGCTAAAAAACAAAATACTAAGAGGACCGCCTATAACTACACCAACCGTTCCTGTAAAAAACATAATCAATGCTTTCGGCCCTAGTTTAACAACCTCCTTAAAGTCTATGCTCAGCGTTAATAGAATTAATGCTGCGGGTAACAGATAACGCGAAGCCATGAAATAGAGCCGGCTCTGCTTAGGATCAATGATCTCGAATGTCGTCAACAACGAGGGTAAGAAATAACACAGCAATAGGGCGGGAATAACCGAATAAAACTTTTTCCAAAGTCTGTGGCTACTTTTTGAAGTATAGAAGATACCACCAAGTAGTGCTGCTAGTATGCCAAAAAGAGTTGCGTCGTTTGTGATCCAAGGATATATTTCGTGTTCCATGTGCTAGCGAATTATTTGTTCGAGACGTGCAATCTCTGATATTAAAATGACCTGATTAAGCTTGTGTCCACCTTTGTAAATAGAAACATCTAAATCTAGTTCAAATTGGTTCTTATAATAGGCCTGGATTTCTATTTGCTTCTGTCTACCTATAAATTCATCGTTATCCCCAAACCAGCCTTGGAAATTGATTTTAGAAAGCGCTTTAAGGTTTACTATCGAAGCGTCCAGTGGCCAGCTTCCGGCCCAAGCCAATACCGTGCTTATCGCTACAGGGGAGTGCCCTAAAAATCGCATAACAGTGGCTACCCCCTGACTAAATGCTAAAACATGAATGTGTGCAGTAGGGGCTTTAGAGTGCGCCCAATTTAAGACCGTAGTCAGGTATTTTTTTTGGTTCTCTATATCTTTCAGTCGTTCGTCCTTGGTCATCCAAGAAGCGCCAACACGGCCTGAGACACCGTTAATGTAAAATTTATGAGGGGCTTGGGGGAACACAAAAGCTCTGTCTTCCGTTTCTAAGTCTCTAAAGGGTCTTTGAAAGAACTCAACCAATTGGCCGTAGCCATGTAGGCCTATCCAAATGTGCTTCGTGGCCGACGTAAGCTCCCCCAACACGTCCATGCGCTGTTCCTGCTCAGTAGAAATCCAGTGTTGTCTCATTAGGCTCCTGGAAAAGACGGTTTGCGTTTCTCTAGAAATGCTGTTGTGCCTTCCTTAAAATCTTCCGTCTCAAAACAGTCACCAAAAGCTTGAACCTCTACATCGTATCCTATTGCACCTTCTAACATTCCTGCGTTTACCGCTTCAACAACAAAACCCATCGCTACAATACTGTTTTTCATGAATGATGACGCCATTTTTTGAGCTGTTTCTAAAAGCTCCTCCGGGGCAACAACATGATTTACTAAACCATAGTTCAATGCGGTTTCAGCGTCAATCATTTTAGCGCTAAACAGCATCTCAAATGCCCGACCCTTGCCTATTAACTGCGGTAAACGCTGTGTTCCTCCATATCCTGGAATCAATCCCAACGATGTTTCCGGCAGTCCCATTCTAGCGTTCATAGAGGCTATTCTAATATGCGCCGACATAGCCAGCTCTAGTCCACCGCCCAGTGCAAATCCGTTTATCGCGGCAATCACGGGTTTTGGAAACTCTTCTATGATATTAAAAACCGTCATATGCCCAGTCTTTGCTAATTCTGTTCCCTGCGCTCCGCTAAAGTCTGCAAACTCTTTAATGTCTGCGCCAGCAACAAACGCTTTTTCACCAGAGCCTGTAAGCACCACCACCTTTACTTCGTTGTTATCACGGAAAGCTTCAAAAGCCTCGCCAATCTCTTCCAAGGTTTGTTTGTTCAATGCGTTGAGTTGCTTTGGTCTATTGATTGTTACTAGCGCTATCCCATCGTTAATCTCTACGATTACATATTCCATCATGTCTTATTTTATGTTTGTGAGAGGCAGTTCAATGGTAAAAGCTGTCCCGTGATCTCCGGTACTAAAATTGATTGTTCCGCCAAAATTTTCTATTAGATTTTTAACCATGGCAAGGCCTAGTCCCATCCCTGAACTCTTTGTGGTAAAGTTGGGTTCAAAAACCCTGTCTTGCATCTGCTGTGGTATACCGGTTCCGTTGTCTCGAATTATTACTACCGCTTTATCCTGCGTTTTTTCAATGGAAACCTCCACAGCCGCCCTAGAACCCTCTGGTATACTTTGAAGGGCGTTCTTCACGAGATTGTGTATAATTCTTGACCACTGGCCTTTGTCCACCTTAGTGTAAACGGCCCCTGTGGAAACAAAGGTTACACCGCGGTCAATATATAGGGAAACTGCGCTATTCGTTTGATATGAAATATCTAGACTTTCTGCTTTGAGTCCAGGCATTTGTGCAAACCTAGAAAACGCCTCTGCAATATTGGTTAGCGACTCTATTTCTTCGAGCAGGTGCGTTGACATCGACTTCATTTCTGTAACATCTGTTTCGCGCTGCATCATCTGCAGCGTAAGCTTCATCGGGGTAAGTGGGTTTGTGATTTCGTGAGCCACTTGCTGTGCCATTTCCTTCCACGCGCTTTCTCTTTCGCTTCTGGCTAATTCTATCGCAGTGGTCTCCAGTTTGTCAACAAGAACATTGTATTCTTGGATAAGCTCCCCTATTTCGTCATTCAACCGCCACGTTAGTTTTTCGTTGGACTTATTAATACGCACTTTTTTTAGTTGATCAATAAGAAGTCTAATGTTGTTGCTTATGTAATTGGAGAAGAACAAGGCAAACGTAATTCCGATGACAAACAGGAGTATATACAGCAGTAATAGTTGACGTAAAAAAGCAACATCCTCCTTTGGAATAGCTGAGGGATCTATTTCATAGGGTATTCTTACGACGAGTTCTACACGATTGTTGTTCCCTAAAATCTCACTCGTCGACGTTAAGAAGTTTCCTTCATTGGTGACTTTTCGACCCTGACTTTTAGCTGATCCCGCGTATTCGGTAAGGCGCCGAGGAAAAATCGCGAGGGGTCCGTTTTTTACTACGCTCGCGGTAATTAAATCGCCAGACGAGGTATATATTCCAACGTCTAGTTTGTGAATTGAGCTGATTTCTATGACTTTCCCAGATAGAATAGGTTTCCACTGGGTGGCAAGCAAGCCTTTATTCTGGTTGTTACTGGTTAAATAGTCTATGTGACTAAGGATCGCTTTTTCTTTGCGCTCTAGACGCTCGAAATGATAGTTTCTATTCTCAAGACGAAAATGATAGAGGCTGAAAATTCCAGTCAACAGAAATGCAACCACTATAGTGAGCAGCATTAATAGAAAGGTGCGAACACGCAAGGTTAGAAAAGACGACATGTACCGAAGTTAAAACATTAGATGTCTCAACGAATGTTGGTCATAAGGTTTTATACAAACTTCTCACGCAATGGCTTCGTTGGAATAATCACTTTTCCCCCAAGTTTGGCGCTGTGAATTTCACCACTTTTTAGCAGTCTTTGAGCTGTCGCTCTGGAAATATCAAAGATTTCCATCAGTTCATTTACACTAATGAACTCCTTCTTTAAAAGAGTGTCTTGACGCATTGTATTTGTAATTGGTTTGGAGGTGCAAAATAAAAAAAAATCTACAAAACCCATACAAAGGCGCTTCACCTTGTTAAATACTGTGTTCAAATAAAAATACACAGCAAAAAGCCCGTTCTATCCAGAACGGGCTTTTTAAATTTCAAGGTTGGAAGGGTTATGCTAAAGCGTCAGCTCCTCCAACAATTTCAAGAATCTCATTGGTAATGGCCGCTTGACGAGCTTTGTTATAGACCAGCTTTAAGTCCCCTTGAAGCTCCTGTGCGTTATCGGTCGCTTTGTGCATTGCGGTCATTCTTGAGCCATGCTCTGAGGCATTAGCGTCCAATAACGACGCATACAATTGGGTCTTTAAAGAAATAGGTATTAGATCGTCCAATATCTCGGTCATCGAGGGCTCGTATAGATATTCAGTAGTGTCTACATTAACCTCCTTGCTGTCTAATGCCAATGGCAAAAATTGCTCTACCGTAGGTATTTGAACCGCAGCGTTTCTGAAAGAGTTATATATAATAACCACCTTATCAAAATCTCCAGCCAAATAACCCTTCATCAATGATTCAGCGTAATCAGAAGCGTTAGCAAAATTAATCTCGTCCCACAACTCTGTGTTACTGTCTGCTAATCGAGTGTCGTACTTAAACGCTTCACCTGCTTTTTTACCTATCGAAGCAATGCTTATGTCCTCATCGTTGCTATTCATATAGGCCTTGGCCTTTTTTACAACGCTTGAATTAAACCCTC
>Ga0209815_1002321_pt1 | contig 11736 bp, 14 predicted proteins | sample CoawatmetaG00DNA_FD_187507 | JGI IMG/M metagenome (GOLD analysis project Ga0209815, IMG submission 187507) | Marine microbial communities from the West Antarctic Peninsula - Coastal water metaG002-DNA (SPAdes) (version 2) | ecosystem: Environmental > Aquatic > Marine > Coastal ...
GAGATAGGAACCGAACTCCCTGTCGATCCGCCATATATTTCTTCAAGTTATTGATTTTGAATGATTATTTGGTTTGGACGGATACTGACCCCCACAACAACCCCCACAAAAAATTAGGACTAGATCAAGGCCGCTTCAGTTATATATCATCCGAGCAACGTTTTTGAACTTACCTTGAGATAAAAGGATGTTTGAAAACTGCGTGATTTAGAAAATGGAGCAAAATAATCATGAAGGATCCTTACGATCCAAAGCCAATTTTGCGAGCCACGCGGCGTGACCTGGAAAAAATAGGAAGTCACTCCACAATTAAAAACTACAAAATTATCGTGAACGAAGTGAAGAGTTTTTTACGACCAAAGAACTCTGATCAACTTCGCTTTGGGTCACCCCTACTTCCATCAATTGAGCGCAAATATGAAGATGAAGGTCTATTTGATCCACTTCATAATTATAAAATTGCCCCGACAGAGATCGTAGCCAATGACGGTATGGTGGAAATGTATTTTGAAAGTGATGAAGACCTCCTCTTTGAAAGGTCAACGTGGAGCAGCTCTGCCTACAACACCATCATATATGCAATAGCGATGCATTTAAGAAAAAAGGAGCCTCTTTCGGAGAGGCTTCAAGAGTTCTTAATTAATCACTTGATGCACGCACCACAGCCAGAGAACTCAAAACTGGCTGGAGGGCAAAAAAAAACCTCAAAACAAATTTGCAAGAAACAAGTCGCTATTTTAATTGCTGTTTCGTCTGGTTTGAAACCTACTAGAAATGATGAGGGTTCAGAAAATACCTCTGCCTGCGATGCTGTAGAGCAGGCCGCAAAAGAGCTAAGCGATGAAGGTTATGAAACAGAATTCAAAACTGGCTATAGTTACAAAACACTTAAAAAACACTGGCTGAAATACAGGTAGAGCGACTTTCTAAGTGGCTCATTAGCTAATTTACTTTTGAGCCATCCTCATAGAAATCGCTCAGGCTATGGTACCTCCAGTAGCAGCTAAAATTGAGGTAAAACATTGAAATTTATTAGAAGAGACAAAGTACAGCATATTACTGGCCTATCAAGATCAAGTATCTACGCTATGGTTGCCGATGGAACATTTCCGAAACAGATCAAGATTGGCAGACGAGCTGTGGCTTGGGTTGAAGCTGATATTGATGATTGGATGCTATCACGTGTTAAAAGTGGATAGAATTTGGCTAAAGGTAAGTCATGGGACTAAGTCGGTCAGGCTTGTTATCGAAACAATAACAAAGGGTGGTGCTAATGACTGCACTGTTATGACCTTCGCTCCAATTCTTTATCAGAAAAATCAGATAATTGCTAAAACCATTCATCGATTAAAGTGAAATTTCTGAGTGATATCAGGATATGCACATCTGTTTTTATAAATAGATGAATGGCTGACAAGCTTCGCTGCGGTGATGCTTCTAACCATCTAAATCATTGACGATCCCAAGGCGCGTACATCGATGCCAATGGATTTCTATTGCCGAAAGGAATATACGGTTATGGGACTAAACATTAAACAACAAGAAACACTCATGTATCAATCTAGATTGCTATTCGAGCATGATAATATTGAGTCAGCATCTAGTAGATCATTAGCCCTCACGATCCATATAAATAAAGTGTCGGATCAAGAACACTTTAAGAGAGCAGTCTTCCAAAAGGTACATCGAGCACTTTATGGAACCACATCAGCACCAGATAACTTCACTTATTCTATGATGATTGCAGGTGATGTTGAATGCTCAAGGCTTGGGACAGTTCGTTTTGAAACCTTAAAGACAGCATATGAACCTCATTTCCATGGGTTGATTGTCTTTTCGGAGCCAGATTGGTGTCTTATTGAACAAAATCTACCAAAGTATATTGCTCTAATACAATCTGCAATTTCAGACATACGGGAAGTGAAGAAGTCTCTGATCGATAATGATGGTGTATGCAGTTGGAATACGATTTGGGTTAGGAAATTTAAGGAAAGTACCAAGCCAAAGCATAAGTTCTCATCGTCGTTTTCAAACTACATCGATTACATGTTCAAAGCCGATCATCATGCGCAGAAGCATGGTATCGATGCTTATGTCCCAAGTGTTTTTCCTCATGACCTTTACCCAACAAAGCAAAAGGCTTCATCAGCAGAACTTCTTTTCAATGAACTATGTTTGATTGAAGAGGGCTTTCAGCAGAAACGCGGCAAGTACCTAAATTGAGGATGGTGGTTTTGAGGCAGCTTCATCGTAGCTGACGGTCATCAGTTGGACAGTATTTGGCGTAAATTGAACTACTTTTTACACCTGCTGATCGGGGCTGCTTGTGGGCATTAGCTGGGTTCAGATGGTTATCTATTATGGCTAAGGCTCATATTCACTGAAGGTGAAAACTAATGGTGATGAGTTTCTGCTGTTAAACGCCTTTACCAAGCTATTTTAACCAAGGATGCTTAACCGACATAATGCAGTTAACCGTGACCGTCACCCTTGGTTTCCACTGTGGTCAGCAGCCGCTGTCATCCCGATGGACCCAAGGCCGATCATGCACTAGCATTCAACATGGACTAGTTAATGGGGACCGATTAGTGATGCCTGCATGTAAAGAATGCAACAAAAAATTTGATGATTATCTCGACGCCAGTGAAGACGCTTGTTCTGACTTGTGTTCAGAATGTACGTCGGGAGTTGACAGAAAACGGAGGGGTGCTTCGAATCTAAAGGATAATCCTAAAGTTGGATTCCACATGCCAGATGAGAGTAAACTTGAAGACTCATTTGACTTCAGTGTGAAAGAAACGAGTGTAAGGAAAGCCATTGTATTTTCTATTTTTGCCGGAATAGTTTCAGCTATCCTCTATTCTTCTGAAGTTATGTTCCACACGTGGGACGATGAGCTCGTGTTTGTGTTTGGTTACGGTTTAGTGATGGGTGCGATGTCATTCATCGTAGGATTAACCATATTTAAAGCGCAAAACCTCTATGGATGGCTGTTGCTACCAATATCATATATATCTGCTATGTTACTTATCTCTGGAAGAGTATCCTTTTTCACGACGATTTTTGTTTCCGTTGGCTCGATGTTGCTATTCGTTCTATTTTTATTTGTCGTGGGGTTAGTTTTAGAATGGGTAAAGCACGGAGAATAAAACATTAGACTGTGCTGAAAAAATAACATTGTTGGACATCTCTCAGGCCATTGAATGGAGCATCAAGAATGAAAGCTGTGCCAGTGATACTTCGTTTGATCTACGCCCTGATGATATTAGCCGCAGGCTACATGCTGTTAGATATTTGGCTGTTTGAAGTTGACCGCTGTTCACACCTTATATGCACCGAAGGGTATCCTTGTTTTGAGCAAGGCGACTGCTCGCATTATAAGATGCCTGATTGATTCAAAGGCGAATAAAAAAACCAAGCAGGAATTTACACCAATGACAGTTATTGAACCCGATACTGCAGAGTGCGATGTGTATGGCTAGATCAGAATGATGCCAATCACCTAGTTAATATAACAAGCGGAGTAGATTTTTTATGGAGATTACGGGCGAAATCATTGAGTGCCTACCAGTTAAATCTGGGCAATCAGCTAACGGCGAATGGCGCAAACAAGAGTATGTTTTGCAAACCGAGAGCCAATACCCGAAGAAGGTTTGCTTTATGGCATGGGGTGAAAAAATTGAGCAGTTTGCTATCCAGCAAGGTGAGACCCTGCAAGTTGCCGTAGACTTGGAAAGCCGAGAGTACAACGGGCGTTGGTATACTGATGTAAAGGCTTGGAAGGTATCTAGAGACGGGCCTAGTGCCGGAGCCTCCTATCCAACAGCAAGTCAAGATGACGGCTACGGTTCATTAGAAAGCAGCACTCCTATGACTAATGATGATATTCCTTTTTGAGTGAACTTATCTATTATGGCTAAGGCTCATATTCACTGAAGGTGAAAACTAATGGTGATGAGTTTCTGCTGTTAAACGCCTTAAGGTTATCATCCCAAACGGCAGTATCAAAGCATGGAGAAGCCTTGCTGAGGCCATCTTGCACAGCGTTCTGACATTGAGAGCCACTTCTTGGGATAAGCACGACCACCTCATCTTCAGCATTAACAGCAAAAAGCTTGAAACCAAAAGTTTTGAAGCTCACACCATCAACAATGATGTAACTAGTACAGCCTCCAGTTCCGCACCAAGCATAGCCAATATTGTTACAGCTAAAGTTCGTATAGAGTACGGTGGCTTTCTTGCCGTCTGCTGTAATGTCGATTTGGTAGATGCTGTCATCCGACAACTTTAATTGGATTGGCTCAGGCTCTGCTTCTTGTGTCTCCACGTTATTGAATTGAGCTTGTTCACTCACACAGAACGCAAGGTGATCGTCTAGGATGTGCTGGAGTGCGTCTTCGTTTTGATCTGCTGCAACATGCAGGGGGACCAGCATGAGCAGTATTGCCATTATGTATCGCATTGGTCCTCCTACTCCGTGCATTTCAACTAATCTTGCCAATAAGTGGAGGCCAATCACATTGGTAGCCCTTCCGTGGCAGACTTAGGTTAGCCTCAAAGTTGATGAAATCATAAACCCCAGATTCCTTCATCTTCCATGCTTGAACTGGTAGCTTAGTTTTATCGAAGAACTTAACATCCACTAACTCTATCCAAGATGGAATGTTGCTTGCACCTGAGAACATGTCCGACACCACCATATCTGATTGGTCACCCTGATCTGGCCCAATGTAACCAAATGAGGTGAGGTCATGAATGATGCGGTCAATGTCCTGACCTGACATTGTTCCAAAGGCCATGAGTTCTCCATCAAAGTTACGGTGAGGGTCAACCTGAGCAAACAGGGATTTCCAGCCGCCTGTGCTGATGGGTTGTTCCACGTAAGGGCGAAGGATCAATGAGATAAACGAGAGGGTCTGGATTGCCATTAGGTTTTGCCTTTCCCAACTATCCAAACAAAACCTATGTCATCTAGTCTCTGCTTTCGTTCAGGGGAAATACTATCTCGTTTGGTTCTTTGATTGGCGACCCAACTCCCAAGATTAAACCCGTCCAGCTTAAATTTCTGAGGCACTCGGCAATGACCTTTGGCTTCTTTGAGCTGAACCAGCTTGCTAAAACCTTCTTCCCAACTCGCCGTGTGTGGTTCCCAAACAAAGCCTATGTCATCCAATCTTCGCTTTAGACCCAAAGCTAAAGTATCTTTGGCTTTCCTTTGCGTAATGACCCAATTTGCAAGACCAAAACGGTTTATTTTAAAGCCTTTAGGTACTTTACAGTGGCCCATAGTTTCCTTGAACTGAAGTAACTTGCTGAACCCCTCTTCCCATGCTTCAGCAAAGGAGTCCCAAATAAACCCTATTTCATCTAGTCGTTGCTTGCGGTCATCGGGCATAGTGGCTTGGTTGCGTTTTTGAACGACAGTCCAGTTGCCAAGATTAAACCCATCTAGCACAAACCGCTTCGGAACTCGGCAGTTACCTTCAGATTCTTTGAATTGGAGTAGTTTGCTAAAGCCATCTTCCCAACCATCTGTGAATGGGTCCCAAACAAAGCCTAAATCGACCAGTTGTTGCTTTCTAGCAGACGGCATAGCCTCTGAGGCATTGCGCTGCTGCAAGACCCACGATCCCAGCTTAAAGTCGTCCAGCTTACAATTGTATTTTACTCTGCAGTGACCTTCGGCTTCTTTGAACTGGAGTAGTTTACTGAAACCTTCCTCCCAATCCTCTTCAAAAGGGTCCCAAATGAAGCCAATATCCTCTAGTCTCCGAATGCGGCTCAAGGACGTGCTGCCTTTAGCTTTCCTTTGGGTTTGAACCCAACCTCCAAGACGAAAATCGTCTAGCTTAAAACTAGCTGTTACTTTGCAGTGGCCTTCAACTAATTTGAACTTGGCTAGCTGGCTGAAACCTTCTTCCCAAGCATCTGCGAAGGCGTTCCAAACAAAGCCTATGTTATCTAGTCTCTGCTTACGTTCAGAGGACAGGCTGTCTCTGATTGCTCTTTGAGCACCAATCCATTGTCCAAGCTTAAGCCCATCCAGCTTAAACTTCTGTGGCACCCTACAATGCCCTTCAGTCTCATTGAACAGCTCCAACAGCCCAAACCAAAACTCCCAAGACGCCGTACTCGCCTCGACCAACACAGTCCTGAGTGCAGACGAAAACTCCGCATCAACAGACACCGGCATATCAAAGATGATCTTATCACTGATGCCCTCACGGCTCTGAGAGGCGTTCTTAGCCATGTTGGTGCGGTACTGGTCTAACGTGCCAGCCAACACCTCATCATGCGCCCTGAGAGCCTTCAGGACATCCCACACAGGCTTGAAGTTACTGGCCTCAATGGATGCCTCGTGGTCATCGCCGTCCTCAATGAAAACAGGCAGAACAATCGTACCCTTCTTCTGAACTTTAGCCTCACGTACCTTCCTGATAGCACGACCAACAGCCTGAATGATCTCGACCTGACTACCCTTAGGGTCAATGAAAGCCACACCATCAAGCGACGGCACATCAACACCCTCAGCTAGGCATCGAGCATTGGTAAGAATGCCTCTGTCGTATCCCTCAAGAACCTTCAGCCTGTCGATCTTTTCTTTACGGTCACCAGCCTTCATTGCACCTGACACGTAGTCGGACAGGAATGTGCCTTCAGGACGGTTGGCTGGCTCAATCAGGTTGGCAACATCAATCAATTCATCTGAGAACTGCTTGGCTCCAGCAACACGACTATGGAATGAGATGACCCGTCTAAGGTCGTAGTCTTTGACTGCCTTCAACATCCCGATCTTAGCTGCAAGTGTCCGTGCATCTGTCTGGTTGTCAGGGTCTGTTGAGACAATCTCGTAGTTCTCAATCCATTCCCTCACCATAGGCTCATCAACACCAACAATGACCACTTGGTAATCAGTCAGTAGTTCTTGTTCGATGGCCTGACCAAATGTCAGCCTGTGGATGACGGGACCAAAGACAGCCTCATTGTCCATGCAAACCACAGCCAAGTCACGTGCTTTGGCTTCGTCTTTAATGGCCTTGCCAAAGTATCGTGGTGTAGCTGTAGTGAAGAGCCGTTTGGATGCCCGTATCTTGTCACCATCAAGGATAGTAGCAAACCCTGCATCAGCCTTACCTGCGCATCTGTGAGCTTCATCTGCGATGGCTAAGTCAAAGGTCGGTGTAGCATCATCAAGCTGAGCCTGAGCAATCAATTCAGAGGACTGATACGTGCAGAAGATGACCTTCGGGTTAGACTGCTTGAGGAACTTGGCTATCTCTTCTGGCTCGGAGGTTACAGGAAACGGTGCATCCGATGGCTCCATGTCTTCTGTTTTCTTACCAACAGACTTGTCTGAACAGACGTTGAGTATGTCAAAGTCAGTATTGCCAGCCCAAGCCCACTCTCGCATGGTTTGAGACAACAAGCTCAGTGATGGTAGCAGCACTAATGTTGTGTGAGCATTAAGGGCTTCTTTGACCCAAAGGGTCGTGAAGGTCTTACCTGTCCCACACGCCATAATCATTTGACCACGATCAAGTGACTTCAGCTTGGACTGAACGGCCTCTATGGCTTCGATCTGATGGATATCTGGTGTTGGCTTAGCTTTTACTTTCGCCTCATAAAGACCAGCATACGAGTTTGGGTACTCAAGTGGGGCATCACGGAAGTCGTTGAGTTTAAAGGTGGTGACAGGCTTGTCTTGGCCCTTAAGTGTCTTCTCAGCTTTTGCTTCCATTTTGTTGGTTGTTTGAAGCCAAAGACGCCTATCGACTTCCTTACGACCAGTATCAGCAAGGAACGAGTTCATATCGCCTTTGGTGGTTGTTCTATGCTCACCGTAGCACTTGGCTTGGACAGCCCAGATCAGACCTTCGTTGTCTCGAAATACGAGGTCAGTGCCTAAGTCCTGTCGTTGCCACTTGTTCGGGTAATCATCCCACAGCCAAATCTTATCGATGGTCTTTGACCACTCAGGATCGTTCTCTAAAAACCACTTGCAGAAGACCTCGAACTTCTTGCCAGCATCTTGCTCACCAAAGTCATTGCGAAGGGATGTGATGAACTCGTCAAAGGTGGCCATAGTTGTCTCCGTTCTACAGACAAAGTTGACCCGATGTGATGCGGTTGGTCAATGACTTGGTAAGAACGTCTTAAAACCAACCCCTGATCAAATGGGAAAGTTCGCATCGTCATGCTGAAACACTAACCGCCCAGTTTCTTCATCGTACCATGCCGTCAGTAGGCAAGACCGAAGTGGGTCTGTCTCAGGGTCGCCTTGGGATGCGCACTTACTGCCGTAGCCGAACCAGCCAATGATGGAGGTTGTTTTGAAGTAATCTCTATTTTTGAGAGCAGATGGTTCAACGTTCAGCAGAAATGGTTCAGCACCCCATATTTGATAGTCTAAATCGTTAATGATGATGCGGTTTGCACACATGCCACTCACTCCGCAGAAGACGTGAGAACCGTTACAGGTCATGGCCCCAAGATAGATGATCTCAACTGTTGGGCTATTTGGTGAAAGCTCTACTTGCCGATATGCACCTGCTTTGGCTGCGAAGACTGGGATAGGTAGTGGGTCAGGAATAACCTCGCCAAACTCAACCATCTCAAGGGCTAGACTTTTATCTTGCTCACAGGTGTTGGTGAGTTCTTGCCAAACTTCTGTAGCCTTAGGTGACATCTCTTGGGCAAAGGCTGGGCTGACCGATGAGAGCAAGACTAATGCGCAGGCTAGTAGGTTCTTCATCTGGTCATCCTGTCGGTTAGAGATGCACACTTAGATGGCACACGTCGTTCATTGACTTCTCACCAACCAGTTAAATTGGTGACCTAGACAAGAAACCAAGGTAAATCATGAAAAAAGCCCAAGCAACCCAAGAACGAACCAAATAACGGAACACAAACATCAGTAAAAAACGAAACAGATATCGAAACAAAAACATTTACGTCGGCCTCCTCCACTCATCACAATCAGCTTTCACATCAACCAGAAAACCAAACAAGTCAGAGCAACGCCTTTGATGAATGACACCCAATAGATTGCGTAATGGCTCCACCCCAGCCTTAGGCGCATCCGTTCACCGACTTCGCTGTGCCATTTAAGAATATTCATTAGTTTGCTCCCTAATACCCGCAGTTCTTGTAACCGCTGCTCATACACTCACTGGACATCTGTTGGGCTTTGGAGATGTCTGCTTGGGTCATACTCTGAGCTAAATTGTCTCTGTAAGTTCCACTATCCTCTCTGCCATTAGCAGCCGAGATATTGTACCACATGTAAGATAAAATCTTATTCGTCAGAACGCCGTTTCCGTATAGTCCACCAAGTTTATATTGTTCAAAAGCGTTCTTAAGGTCAACAGAAAGCAGGTACCAGATCATTGCTTCATCGTAATCTTGAGCCACACCTTTCCCTTCGTAGTACATTCTTGAAACTAAGTGTTGCCCCACAGCAGATCCTTTTTCAGCAGACTGTCGGTACCATTTTATAGCTTCAGCGTAATCTTGAAGTACGCCACTGCCAGAATAGTACATATTCCCAAGTTGTATCTGAGCTTCAACAATGCCTTGTGCAGCAGCTAGCTTAAACCACTTAATAGCTTCCTCATGGTCTTGGATAACGCCTAGCCCCTCCAAGTGCATAGTGCCTAGAATGTTTTGAGATTCTGCATCCCCAGCTTCAGCTAATGGCTTCCACTCTTCGATTGCAGTTGCATAATCACCAGCTTGTGCAGCCTCTAAGCCTTTTTGGAAATCCTGTGCAAATACAGGCAAAGACGATGTCATTATGAAGGCTAAGACTAACGTGAAGTTTTTCATGTGTATAAGCGTCCTTCAGGCTGCGGGGTTTCCCTTAGCTTTGCTCAAGGTGCCTGAAATATCAAACAGTTATTGCATCAGGGGGGAGCGAATTACACGCACAACAATCTCTACTTGTCCAATAATAATGGGAGAGGGTGCTAATGTATTTTAGCGAATAAACCGCCCTTCGTGGATTGTGATTGCTTCAGCACATGGAACAAAGCCAGCTTCACCGCATGCACCTCCATGAAGACCAAGCACGATAGTTGGAACGTCTTTGAATATTGTGATCAACAGAACTTGCCGTGCATAGCCAGATAAATAATCCACATCGGTCATGAGGTGAGCGACTGCTCCCGCTGTTCCTTGAAACAGGGATGCCGAAGATGAACATTCATACTCAAATTCATGGAGTACCGTCAGGTCAATGCTACCATCGTTATCGAAGTCATAGCGGACAGTTTCGTCTCCAGAGAGGTCAAGAACACCGCCATCAATTGCGCAGCTCTCTTGGGCTTCGAGGATCAATCTAGCCGTTCCTCAGGTGGCATCAGTGGCTCTGCCACCGCTAGTGCTGGAAGAAAGAGTAATGGAAATAAATATTTCAGACTTTTCACATTACACTCCACACTGCTTATAGCTGCTGTTCATACATTCTTTAGCCATTGCTTAATCCCTTGCTGATGATGGTGGGCTTGGACACTGAATATACCAAATTCACGATCTTCGTTGACCACTCAGGGTCGTTCTCAAGGAACCACTTACAGAAGACCTCGAACTTCTTGCCAGCACCTTGTTCACCAAACTCTAGTCGTAGTGAGGTAATAAAATCGTCAAAAGTGGCCATCGTTATCCCTATCCAATAGCTCAAATAAAGCTCAGGGAGGTGGCCTTGTCTAGGAAACGATGGTGTTTAGGCCAGCCTGAATATCTTATGACAGGGGCTAGGTTGCTAAGCAGACAATCCACCAACGCCGCTTGCACCACCAAAAACAAGCAGCATAATCAATCACACAATCACACAATCACACAATCAATCAATCAAACGAGCCAGGGCCTGCAATGCTCAGGCTGCTATGACGTCAAACCGTATTCGAAGACGGAGAGGGGCTGGATTGCCGTTGGTTTTCATTTAGGCTTCCATTAACCTAAGCTTAATTTATCCAACCCACACAAGGGAACAACGCCATGTACCGCACTGTTTTAGCACTTACTTTGATCCTTACTTTGGTACTCTCACAAGCTGCAGCGCAGGATCGGGCGACTGGAGGTGGTGAAGTTGTAGTAATAGAACTTACTGCAACAGAGCGTATGTCTCGAGGAAGGCTTAACTCGTGTGAATTAACATTTTTAATTGTATTTGAAGATTTTATTTACCGCCAGGGCTCCGTCACTGCTTTGCGTGGGTCAGTTAGCTTTACAGGCTTTATTGATGCAGCTGATAAAGGTCCCGCATATTTGCTTAAAGTGACCGCATTTGATCTCGTAGGTTCGGCTCATCAAATAGCACCCCTTGAATATGCTTACTTATCTACATCAGATCAGTCATATGCATTTAAAGAGTATCTTATTACAGCAGCAGATGATGGCGGGCTTTTAGTCGGGTATGACGCATTAACAAATATGCCGATCAGCTTTGTTTTTCCCATGTCTATTAATATAACGAGGGAAGGCGGCGGATCGGATATATCCATCCCAATCGATTTCATGTCCCACGACCAAGTAGCTAGTCTGAAGCATAGTGAATGCACGATCAAAATTATTGAAGATATTCAAAAAAAGTTTGAATAGAAATTGCGCACACAAGCTTACTTGCTTGTAGATAAATTTGGCAGCATTTATCCACCACTTTTGCACGCAAGAGAGCCGTCATACAGTCCTGCATTATAACCGTTTGAGTAGTGTTTGTTGTCAAAGTCACCCTCTATT
>Ga0209815_1002322_pt1 | contig 11735 bp, 10 predicted proteins | sample CoawatmetaG00DNA_FD_187507 | JGI IMG/M metagenome (GOLD analysis project Ga0209815, IMG submission 187507) | Marine microbial communities from the West Antarctic Peninsula - Coastal water metaG002-DNA (SPAdes) (version 2) | ecosystem: Environmental > Aquatic > Marine > Coastal ...
ACTGTGTATATTTCAAGTATTAAACTGGGATAGTTTTTGGGGTTTAGTAATTTCTGGGATTATTTTTAAAATAATTATTGCGTTTTTAGACACTCCATTACTATATCTTTTTGTTTATCTATTTAGGGAAAAATTTGATTTAAAAATTGGTGAAGAAATTAAATTTTAGTCCATATCAATACTCAAAACTACCCCTTCGTTAGACCTCACATTAAAAACCGTATCGTCGTCAAAAATTAAATATTGTCCTTTAATTCCAACTAGTTTTCCCGAAAAGCTATCTTGTTTAATAATATTTAAACTTTTAGGTTTTATAGGATGTCTTTTGACTGGATAATTTATTTCAAACTCTTTATATGATTGTTCTTTACACAAATTTAAAATCTCTTCGGGTAATAGTTTTAGTGAATTTATTCTTTCAGTTTCAAGATCAATTTTAGTAATGTCTGTTTTAAGCATTTCTCTCCAGTTGGTTTTATCTGAGTAGTGTTTTTTAAGTTCAACTTCAGTAATTCCTGCTAAATAACGATTTGGTAATTCTGCAATTTGCACTGCCTTAATAGCTCCTTGATCAATCCATCTAAAGGGAACTTGAGTTTTTCTTGTTACACCCACTTTAATTTCACTAGAAAAAGCTAAATAAACAATATGCGGTTTTAATTGTACTGACTTTTCATATTCTAAATTTCTTTCTTCAATATTTAAATGAGCTTTACTTAATTCAGGCTTCATTATCCATTGAGCTGTACTTGGAAGCTCAAAAAAACATTTTTTACAATATCCCTGCCTATAAATTTCTAAGTTAGATTGACAACTTAAACATTCGTATCCTTTAAACTTTAACTTTATTGTTTTATCAATTAATTGATTCATATGAATGAAGTCAGTATTAAAATTTAGAAAATAATCAACTTGGTTATTATTCTCTACCATCATTTTTGTTAAAACACCTTGGAACATATTAAAAAAATAAATTAAATTTATATAAATAAAGATAACACAAAAATGTCTTTTTCTTTTCTTAATACAGTAATGACTTGGGTTCTAAAAAAAAGAATTCACCAAATCGAACTGTTCATGAAATATCCATTAGAAGTTCAAGATGAAGTATTAACTACTTTATTAAAAAGTGCAGTAAATTCTGAATTTGGGAAAAAATATGATTTTAAGACAATTAAGAATTATGAAGGATTTTCAAAGAAAGTACCGATTACTAATTATGAAGATTTTTTTAAATTAATCAATAGATCTATTAAAGGAGAACAAAATATTTTTTGGAGCGATCCAATTAAATGGTATGCACAATCTAGTGGAACTACAAATTCAGTTAGTAAATTCATTCCAGTAAGCAGTGAATGCCTTGAAAACTGTCATTTTAAAGCAGGTAAAGATGTCCTTTGTCTTTATATCAATAATAATGTCAATTCTAATTTATTTTCTGGAAAATCTCTAAGGCTTGGAGGAAGTAAAAAATTATATGAAAATAATAACCATTATTTTGGAGACTTATCAGCAATTCTGATTGATAATTTACCTATTTGGGCTGAAATGATTAGTACTCCAAATAATGAGATTTCTCTTATGGAAAAGTGGGATGAGAAAATTGATGCTATTGTAAATAATACTTTAAATGAAAATGTCACAAGTTTAGCTGGTGTCCCTTCTTGGATGCTAACACTCTTAAATAACATATTAGTAAAAAGTAAAAAAACAAGTGTCAATGAGGTTTGGGAAAATCTAGAAGTATATTTCCATGGTGGTGTAAATTTTAATCCTTATCGGAATGAATTTAAAAAAATATTTTCTAGTGATGTAAAGTTTTATGAAACTTATAATGCATCAGAAGGTTTCTTTGCTATACAAGACAGAAATAATTCAAGTGAATTATTGTTAATGCTTGATTATGGGATTTATTACGAATTTATTGAAAGTAAATATTACGGAAAATTAAATCAAAAAATAATTAACCTGTCACAAGTCAAAAAAAATATAAATTACGTTATGGTTATTTCGACTAATTCTGGACTTTGGAGGTATGTTATTGGCGACACCATAAGGTTTAGTTCGATTTTTCCCTTTAGAATTAAAATTACTGGAAGAATTAAAAATTTTATTAATGCTTTTGGAGAAGAATTAATTATTGAAAATGCAGAAAATGCATTAGAGAAAACACTCATAGATCACAACTCCTCTATAGTGGAATATACTGCAGCACCATTTTTTATGGAAGAATCAGATTCTGGGCATCACGAATGGTTAATTGAATTTAAAAAAATTCCAAAAGATTTAACAAAATTCACTAATGATTTAGATGAAAATATTCAAAAAACAAACTCAGACTATAAATCAAAAAGATTTAAAAACATCACAATGTCAGAATTGGTTATTAAAGTTGCTCGAAAAGGTTTGTTTTATGATTGGCTTAAAAAAAAGAAAAAATTAGGAGGACAAAATAAAGTCCCCAGACTTTGTGATAACAGAGATTTAATCACAGAATTATTAGAACTAAATAACTAGGAAGCAGCTTTTAAAACATTTAAACTTGAGCTTGATAGTTTACTTATAATATAATTTTTGTCAATATGTAATTTTTTTCTTTTTGTACTAGGCATTTCAAACATAGCATCATTTAGAATCACTTCACATATAGACCTTAAGCCTCTAGCTCCTAATTTATATTCTAAAGCTTTTTCTACTATGTGATTAAGACCTTCATCAGTAAAGGAAAGTTTAATTCCATCAATTTCGAAAAGCTTTTGATATTGCTTAATTATAGCATTTTTTGGATCTGTTAAAATAGACCTTAAGGCTTTTTTATCTAAATTATTCATATAAGATAATACTGGCAACCTTCCTAGAATTTCAGGTATAAGCCCAAAATCTTTGAGATCTTTTGGAGAAATATATGTAAGTAAATTTTCTAAACTAATTTCTTTTTTAGATGCATTTTTATATCCAACTACTTGCATGTTTAATCTTTTGGAAATTATTCTTTCAATCCCATCAAATGCACCTCCAGCTATAAATAATATATTTTGAGTATCCAGCTCTATAAATTTTTGATCAGGATGTTTTCTGCCTCCTTTTGGCGGAACATTTACTACTGCTCCTTCCAATAACTTTAATAATGCTTGTTGTACTCCTTCTCCTGAAACATCACGAGTAATAGATGGGTTATCACTTTTCCTAGCTATTTTATCAATTTCATCTATAAAAACTATACCTCTTTCAGCTTTAGCTTGGTCATAATCAGAAGCTTGTAAAAGTCTGGTTAAAATAGTTTCTACATCTTCTCCCACATACCCTGCTTCTGTTAAAACTGTCGCATCAACTATCGCTAATGGTACGTCAAGCATTTTTGCAATAGTTTTAGCAATTAAAGTTTTTCCTGTACCTGTTTGACCAACTATAAGAATATTACTTTTATCAATTTCTATATCATTTTTAGACTCTATTTGATTCAATCTTTTATAATGATTGTAAACAGCAACAGATAAGATTTTTTTAGTGTGGTCTTGACCAATAACATAATCGTCTAGAAAAAGTTTTATTTCTTTTGGTTTAGAAATCTTAAATTCTTCTTTAGATGGTTTACCATCATCTTTCTTAGATTCTTCTAAAATAATACCATAAGCCTGTTCAATACAACTATCACAAATATGGGCTTCTTGACCTGCAACAAGTAAATTGGTTTGGGCTTTACTTAATCCACAGAAAGAACAGATTAAATTTTTATCTGACATATTATTTTCTTTTTAAAACCTCATCAATCATACCATATTTTTTAGCTTCTTGAGCCTTCATCCAGTAATCTCTGTCACTATCACTATGAACTTTATCATATTTTTGACCCGAATGATTGGCAATTATATCATATAATTCCTTTTTTAATTTACCTATTTCTCTAGCAGTTATTTCAATATCTGAAGCTTGACCTTGCGCTCCTCCTAGAGGTTGGTGAATCATTACTCTTGAGTGAGTGAGTCCTGATCTTTTTCCTTTTTGACCAGCACACAATAAGACTGCTGCCATTGAAGCTGCAATACCTGTACATATTGTCGCGACTTCAGGGTTAATAAATTGCATCGTATCATAAATCCCCAATCCTGCATAAACAGAGCCGCCAGGTGAATTAATATATATCTGTATGTCTTTATCTTTATCTGTACTCTCTAAAAAAAGCAATTGCGCTTGAATAATATTAGCTATGGAGTCGTTAATCCCCGTTCCTAAAAAAATTATTCTATCCATCATCAGTCTTGAAAAGACATCCATTTGAGCTACATTAAGTTGTCTTTCTTCTATAATATAAGGAGTCATACTGCTGACTATTTTATCGTAGTAAAGGGAATTAATACCGTGATGTTTTATAGAATATTTTTTAAATTCTTTAGAGTAATCCATAGTTCTAGTTATTATATTATAAAAATAAAGTTAATTAATTTTTAGCATAGGCCATTTCAATGAACTTCTCATATGAAACTTTATTATTTTTAAATTTAAGGTTTGACTTAAATAACTTAATTAATTTTTGACTTAATAATTGATCTGAAATTCTTTTGACCTCTTCTTTGTTAGATAAAACTCTTTCAGAAATAGAATCTAATTCTTTATCGTCAGGATTATTTTGTCCATATTGTTTCATTTGAATTTTAATTAAATCTTTTGAAAAGTTTTTAATTTGCTCAAAATCAATTTTAATTTCATTTTCTTCAAGAATTTTCGCTTCAATTAACTGGTATCTCAAACCTTTTTCAGATTTTACATACTCCTCTTCCGCTTCTTTTTCAGACAATTTATTTTCTCCAGCTGTCATCATCCATTTTTTTAGAAAAGAAACAGGCAAATCAAACTTTGTGTTTTCTATTAAATAATCATTGATATCATTTAAAAGTTTTTGATCAGTTTGATTAACAAAATTAGCTTCAGCATCTGCCTTTAATTTATCTTTAAATTCAGTCACAGATTTAATTGCATCTTTTCCAAATAGTTTATCAAATAATTCTTGATCTAAATCAGCAGGCTGTCTTTCATTAATTTCCTTTAATAAAAATTTAACTTCGTTAATTTCGTCTTTGTTTTGATCATTTAATTTTAAATGAAATGATAAATCAGAATCTTCGTTAAAAAGTTTTTTGGTTTTTAAATCTATACTTTCTCCTGTTTTTAAGTTTTTAAAAGCTTCTTTATTTGATTTTTCTTTTATGTTTTTTAATTGAAAAGTTGAAGGATTATTTACCTCTAACTCTTCATTAGTAAAAGTTCCTGTTATCTCTAGCCCATCTTCTATTGTATTTTTAGAAACTAACTTTCCATATTGATTTTGCATGTTTTTGATTTGATCGTCTATCATTTTCGAATCAACATCAACTTCAAAAGATGGAATAGCTTTTTTATTTTTAAAAGAAACTTCAAATTCAGGAGACAACCCAATTTCGAAATTGAATATCAAATTTTCAGAGCTCCAGTCCAAATCTGCTTGTTCCATTGGCATTGGATTTCCTAGTATCGCTATCTTCTCATCTTTTAAGAAATCATTTAAAGTTTTCTGCATAAGTTTATTAATCTCATCTACTTTCACAGAAAGACCGTACTGCTTTTTAATCAAACCTATTGGAGTGTGCCCTTTTCTAAAACCGGGGATGTTAGCTCTTTTCCTGTAATCAGTCAGAACTTTTTCTACATTTGAGTCATAATCTACTTTATCAATAGAAACTGATAAAATTGAATTAAGCTTGTCTATATCTTTTCTTGAAACTTTCATGATTTAATCTAAAAATTAGTGCGTAAAAATAGGTCTTTTTACAAAGGTGACCAACTTTTAGGATTTTAAAAAATTTAAAGTTTCTTCAACAAAATCTTTGAGATTTTCTGCATGTACCCAATGACCAGCATTAGAAATGTTTACCAATTTAGAATTCGGAAAATGTTTATGAATTTTTGAAATGTTTTTGTCATTTATATAATTTGATTTATCTCCTTTAACAAATAGGGTTTCTCCACAATAGGATAAATCGGATGGAAGAGCCTTTTCTATTTCACTTAAATTATTAAAAATAATATCTAAATTAATTTTGAATGCAAGTTCTAAATTATTTTTTCTAAATAAATTTTTTAACAAAAAGGATCTAAATGCTTTATCTGTTATCGACTTAGAAAGAGCATCATCTGCTTCTAGCCTTGAATTTATTTTACTGAAATCTAAGCTTTTTAAAGCTTTTAATATGTTTATATAATCATTTTTATAGTATACAGGAAGTATATCTACAATAATTAATTTTATAATATTTTCTTGGAACAAACTAGAGAACATCATAGCTGCTTTACCACCCATTGAGTGGCCTATTAATGAAAATTTACTAAGATTGTGGTGATCTACATAATGTTTTAAGTCACTTGCTAGAATTTCATAACTAAAGTTTTCATTGTGAAAACTGTCTCCGTGATTTCTTTGATCAATTAAGTGAACATTGAATCCATTTGTCGTCATTTTATTAGAGTAGGATTTCCAATTATCAGACATTCCCAAAAAGCCATGTAAAACAACCAAAACATGACTTCCTTCTCCGTATATTTTACTTTTTAACAGCACTATTTATTTTTTGTAAATATAAATTTATTACATTCTCAATGCCCAAATACAATGATTCACAAATGATAGCATGACCAATAGAAACTTCATCTAAAAAAGGAATTTCAGAAACAAAATGATTAATATTCTTAAGGTTTAAATCATGTCCAGCATTTACTCCCATATTTAATTTATTAGCTAAAATTGAAGCCTCAACGTATTTATTAATACCCTTAAAATTTCCTTTTCCAAAATTCACAGCAAACGACTCAGTGTACAGTTCTATTCTGTCGGCTCCACATTCTTTAGCTCCCTCGATAAATTTAAGTTCAGGGTCAACAAAAATTGATGTTCTAATTCCTCTACTTTTAAAATCGGAAATAACTTCTTTTAAAAAATTTTGATTTTTAATGGTATCCCATCCTGAGTTTGAAGTAATGGCATCAACCTTATCAGGAACAAGAGTTACTTGATTAGGCTTAATTTTATTTACTAAGTCTATGAATTTATCAATAGGGTTCCCTTCAATATTAAATTCTTTTTTTATTACAGTTGGCAAACTAACGGCATCATTATAAGTTATATGTCTTTCGTCAGGTCTAGGATGAATAGTTATTCCATCTGCTCCAAAAGACTCAATATCTTTAGCCATTGAAATTAGATCCGGGTTATTTCCTCCTCTAGCATTTCTTAAAGTTGCAATTTTATTAATATTAACACTTAATTTAACCATATTACATTTTTTTCAAAAATACAGCTTTGGTCTAATTATATCTGTCATTTTTTAATTAATTTGCGATAGAATTTAACTTTCAATATGAAAATTGCTATTTACAGTCAAAGCTCTGAAAATCAAACTATAAAAGTTGTAAAAGAGCTGTTTAGTTTAGCAAAACCACATGACATAGAATTCTATATCGAAAATAGTTTTTATAAACTTTTAAATACAAAATTTATTTCTCAAGAAAAATTAAAAATCTTTTCTTCTTATAAAGATTTAAATAGTTCATTTGACTTAATGATTACCATTGGGGGAGACGGAACACTTTTAAGGTCAATCTCATTTGTTAGAGATTTAGAAATTCCAATAATTGGAATAAACACTGGGAGACTAGGTTTTCTTGCAACATTAAATCAAGATTTACTACATTCTGAATTAACTAAGATTGTGGCTGGTGAATATAAAATTGAAAATAGAACTTTATTAGAAGTTGAAGTTAAAGGAAATAAAACAATTAGTGAATTTGCAATTGCTTTAAATGAAGTAACTGTTGGAAGAAAAAACACTACTTCAATGATTAAAATTAAAACAAATTTAGATGGAGAGTATTTAAATTCCTATTGGGCTGACGGTTTAATCATTTCAACACCAACAGGGTCTACGGGCTACTCCCTTAGCTGCGGTGGGCCAATAATGAGTCCTTTAAGCCAGACTCTATCATTAACTCCCATAGCACCTCACAACCTAAACGCTAGACCATTAGTTATTTCTGACGAAACCAAAATTGAATTATCGGTATCTGGTAGAGAAAAATCTCATTTAGTTTCTCTAGATTCTAGAATAATTTCACTAGAAAATGAAACCTTAATAACTATCAAAAAAGCAAAGTTTAAAATTAACATTGCTTATTTAGAAGAAAACACCTTCTATAAAACATTGAGAAATAAATTGCTTTGGGGAGAAGATAAGAGAAATCTATAATTTTAATATCAAATAATTCATTTCAAATTTGAAACCTTTATATTTACGAATATGCTCAAGAAAGTATCGTGTTTAATTATAATTTTTACTTTTTTTAATTTATCTGCACAAGATAATGAGATTGGAATTTTTGCAGGAGGAACAAATTACATAGGAGATATTGGGCCGACTACTTATGTTAATCCTTTTGCATATGACGGTTCACGCTTGAAACTTCTAGAGACTATTGGCACAGAAACGACTTTTTATGCCCTTGGAATTTTATATCGCAAAAACTTTAACAATAGAATTGCAGCAAGAATTCATTTTAATCATGCTAATATTGGAAGTAAGGATAAATTACCTAAAAGTGCATCTTACAGAAAACTAAGAGATTTTGAATTTGTAAATACAATTCAAGAAATTGGAATTGGAATAGATTTTAATTTTTTTGAATTTGATCTTAAAGAAAATTCTTTTCAAATTACCCCTTATATTCATACTGGAATTTCTTACTTAAGATTTAATTCTCTTCAATATCCTGATAAATCCAAAGTTGCTGTTAAATACGCCAAAGACAGTTCCTTTTCAATCCCTATTACATTAGGCTTTAAAGTCAAACCTATAGACAGTTTTGTTGTGGGGTTTGAAGTTACTGCTAATCATAGTTTTACTGACAATTTAGATGGTAGTAATCCTAATTTCAAAACCCCTAATCAAAATTCTCAAGGAACCTTTGGGACAAGTTTAAGTAAAGATTGGTATGTTTTTAGCGGATTTACATTAACTTATATATTTGGAAGTGAATCATGTTATTGCCCAAAATAAAGACTTAATGAAGGAAGAAATATTAAAATCCAAAATACCTAGTCATGTTGCAATAATAATGGACGGCAATGGCAGGTGGGCTAAAGGAAAAAACAAACAGAGGATTTTTGGTCATGAAAACGGAACTAGATCTGTAAAAGATTGTATTTCTGGCGCACTAGACCTAGGGGTTAAAAATTTAACACTTTATGTTTTTTCGACAGAAAATTGGCAAAGACCAAAATATGAAGTTAATGCGCTTATGCAGTTACTAGTTAGTTCGTTAGAAAAAGAATCGAAATCTTTGATTAAAAACAACATTAAATTATCTGCTATTGGAGATTTAGAGTCTTTAAAAACTATTACTAGAGAAAAACTCAATCAAGTTATTTCAAAAACTTCAGGGAACAGCAAACTCAATGTTAACCTAGCTATTAGCTATGGATCAAGGCAAGAATTAGTGAATGCCTTCAAGGCCATATCTAATAAAGTTAAAAATAACATAATTTCTGATGAAAACATTGATGAAAACATAATAAATGAGCATCTTTACACCCGAAATTTACCTAGCGTAGATCTCTTAATAAGGACTGGAGGAGAATTTAGAGTTAGTAACTTTTTACTTTGGCAAATTGCATATGCTGAGTTATTTTTTACTGATATTCTTTGGCCTGATTTTAGAAAAAAAGATTTTTTTAATGCAATAGTTGATTATCAAAATAGAGAAAGAAGATTTGGAAAAATTAGTGAACAAAAATAAATTAAGTACTTTTTTTAATAATACTTTAAAAAATTACACCCTATTAATGTTTTTAATCTTAAGCTTTGTTTCAAAAGCTCAAGACATTGAATTTGATAAGGGAAGCGAATATGTTATTGAAGAAATTTCAGTAACTGGATTAAAGAATTTCAATGAACAAACCGTAATTACCTATACCGGTTTAAGACCTGGTCAGAAAATTAGAATTCCAGGTGAAGAAATAAGCACTATAATAAGTAAATTATGGAAGCTTGATCTTTTCAGTGACATAAACTTCTATCTTACTAAAATCGAAAACAATAAAGCAAGTATAGAAATTCAAATAGAAGAACTTCCAACTCTCTCTGAATTCATAATTACTGGACTAAAAAAATCTAAAATTGAAACTATAGTCAATGATACTGAACTAAAGAAAGGGAAAAAAATCACTGAAAACTTTATTAAAACCACAAAAAATTATATTATAAATAAGTATAAAAAAGTTGGTTTTTTAAATACAAAAGTATCTATAGACATAAAGGCTGATAGTAGTGAAGTTAATTTCAGTAAGATGTTAATTCATGTAGATTTAGGAAATAGAGTTAAAATTGAAGAAATTAATTTTAATGGAAATGAAGTTGTAAGTGCTAAAAAATTAAAAAAGAAAATGAAAAATACCAAGAGCAAATTCTTGGGAAGATTTTGGAAAAAATCAAAATATATAGAAAAAGATTATAAAGAAGATTTAACATCAATTCTAGATTTCTATAAAGAAAAAGGATATCGTGATGCAAGAATTAAGATGGATTCTGTTATAATTAAGGATAATAATATTGTACTCGACATTGATATTGAAGAGGGAAATAAATACTTTTTTGGAAATATCTCGTTTTTAGGAAATACATTTTATTCTGACAATCAATTATCGAGAGCTTTAGGGCTTTTTAAAGGAGATACTTATAATGGAATTCTATTAAAGAAAAGAATTGCTGATAACACAAAGCCAGACGGAGAGGACTTAACAAATTTATACCAGAACAATGGATATCTATTTTCCAGTATTAATCCAGTAGAAGTTTCTGTTGAAAATGATACTATTAATTTTGAAATAAGAATTATTGAAGGAAAACCTGCTTATTTCAATAAAATTACTGTAGTTGGAAATACTAGGACCAATGATCATGTGATATACAGAGAATTAAGAACTAAACCCGGCAAACTATATAGTAAAGATAAGGTTGTAAGAACGGTTAGAGAACTTGGACAGATGGGATTTTTCGATCCAGAGCAGATTAGTCCAGATTTCAAAAATGTTGACCCTAACGCTGGAACTGTTGATATTGAATATGGTCTTGTTGAAAAGGGTGCCAGCCAAGTTGAACTTCAAGGTGGTTATGGTGGTGGTGGGTTTATCGGAACTCTAGGACTTTCTTTTAATAACTTTTCTGCAAGAAATTTACGTAATAAAGCAGCTTATAAGCCTGTTCCTATGGGAGATGGTCAAAGTCTATCCTTGAGGTTTCAAGCAAATAGATTTTATAATACTTCTAGCTTTTCTTTTTCTGAACCTTGGCTTGGAGGAAGGCAACCTGTTTCATTTTCTGCATCTATTTCTAAAACAAAACAATTTAGATATGACTACCGTACTGGATTAGCTAATAAAAATCAATTTTTTGAAATTTCTGGAGCTACTATTGGGTTAGCAAAAAGACTAACAGTTCCTGATGACTTTTTCACTCTACAACAATCTATTGGATATCAATATTATAACTTAAACAACTACTATACTGGTCTGTTTACTTTTGGAGACGGGAAATCTAATAACATAGCCTATACTATCGCATTATCAAGAGACAATACTTATACAAATCCTGTTTTTCCAATGGGAGGTTCTCAGTTTACTCTGAGTGGAAAATTTTCATTGCCTTATTCTTTAT
>Ga0209815_1002328_pt1 | contig 11701 bp, 14 predicted proteins | sample CoawatmetaG00DNA_FD_187507 | JGI IMG/M metagenome (GOLD analysis project Ga0209815, IMG submission 187507) | Marine microbial communities from the West Antarctic Peninsula - Coastal water metaG002-DNA (SPAdes) (version 2) | ecosystem: Environmental > Aquatic > Marine > Coastal ...
GACCACTGACTGGGTCAACCCTTACAACTTCCATGTATTGATTACTAATAGATTCTAATTTGAATTTGTCTAAAGTTTTAATTTTTGTATCGATTTCTGTATTTGTTAAATCACTGTTAAACATAGAGTCGTGCGAGTTCGCCGCGGTGCAATGTTCGTTCGCGGACGATGCTCCGCGAACGACCCGTCCATTGTTCATCGTGGAGCGTTTAATAATGGACGGGTCGTTCGCGGAGCATCGTCCGCTGTTGACCACACTGTTCGTGCCCAGCTTCCCCACCGCCATCGGGTTCGGTCCGCGAAAGCGCGTCCCGTTCAGCCCGCGCCCCAAGGAGCTTTGTCCCACCCATCCCTGGCTGCGTCGCCCCCCGTTAAGCGAAAACCCCTCGCCATAGCTCGATATTGCTTTATTAGCCACTCTAGATTTACGCTTCATCGCGACAATAGACATATAAATTACACAAATAAAAAAAAGCGATTATCTTGGTTCTTTTCCAAACACCGGTTTAAGAAAAAGAACATCGGACTCCCGTTCAATGGCTCAGCGTCGTCAACGTCCATAATCTCCATCATTATCAATGCGATGCTGTAGTAAATACACGACACATTCGTATTAAACGGAATCTGTGGCTTCTCCGAAGCAAAGTAACTCTTCACCTCGGGCGCCATATATTCCCCTGATAGCCGAACCGGCTTACCGAATTCCACGTTATTGACCTTAATGCGAGGATCCGCATCGTCATTGACAACGATATCCACAATCTTATCCGAATTCTCATCAAAGCTATTAATTATATACCAAGTCTCATCTATTATGCTAATATCCTCTAAATCAAAAAATAAATAGCTCTTGTGCATCTTAAATAGCTGCTCCATCTGAACAGCTAAACATATCGCCAACCGTTGCGCCTCATAATATTCAAACGGACGGTCCTTTATTCTCTCTGCGAGCGTCTGCGCTTTATCATCCAGTTCAATTACAATAGCCCCTTTCTTTTTTTGAAATTCCCCATCCCAGCCATTATCAATTAGCGAGTTTATTAGAGCCATATTTATTTCCGTATTAGGAATAGTTAAACTACCCGAAGCATCTGAAGCATCCGAACCATTCTTTTTTTCCCCATCAGCCATTAATATAATTGTATTATTTAAAAAAGTAAGTATATCTTTAAATAGCACACTAACGCCCCCTATTTTTGCTGGCGTAGCACTTCCAGTACCACGGAAAATCGTAAATCAGCTTCACGCTCCCCCCATTAATTAGTTTTTCTCGCGCTCCCTGCGCCACTGGATTGTCGGGCCACTTGTAAAAATGCACGAAAACACAATTATAGAGCTGATTATTTTTATTTCTCTTATTAATGATGTCCACCCTCTTAATACATCGCGATCCAAAAGCGGTCTCAAACCGATTCTTAACAAACGCCCACTCTGCGTCGTGGGCGTATGGAATGCAAATGCACGGCGCCGAAGATGTAATTACATTGTTATTATTCATATGTCAACTAATAAATTAGTATTATTAAGTTCAATTTTTATATAATAAATCCATCAACGTATCCGCTCGCCTTCTCGTATTTTTAAGACAACGAGTTTTTAAGACAACGTGTTTTTCTCGTGTTATTAAAAAAATTGAAAGAGCCCTCCGCCATATATTATTACCATACCTCAAAAGCAATTAATAATCAGCAAGGATATAAAACAACTTTATCAACTAATTACATAATGGTTCGCACCAAAGATCTCAAAGCTCCTATGAACAACCGCTTCGACGTGCTGAAAGAGCCCGAAAAGGCGAAGTCGTCCGAGTTCACTAAACGCCCGAGGGGCGGTATCAGCAGCGGAATGCTCCGCCGCAGTAAGCGCGCGGAATCAGCCGCCGCCTCGTCCAAACCAAATGAGTTTAGAATGCGTCACAATGCGTTTCCCGAACTCGGCAAAAGTCATTCGGCAGCCTCGCAGGAGAACGCCACCAACATGAATTTTGCCGAGGCAACGAAACCCGAAGAGTCCACCGGAAAAATCGTAGACGAGGTGGATCCGGGCTGGGTGAAGCTTACGCGAAATGATAACAAAACAAAATACCAATACAACAAACAAACCGCGCCACAAAACGATGACGGCGCACCAACCGAGACCGAATTGTCTCAAAAGAGACTAGACGCATCACAGGAAGCGTCGCTTTATAAGTTGACCGAGCGCTGGCAGAATTACCGCGATGAACAAAACGACCTTTACCCCAACAATTCGCTCTATATGAACGAAAAGAGCCTGCTAGAGCCATTAAGCGACGATTGTTATGAAACCGAGAGCGACTATAACGAGAGCGACGAGAGCGACGAAGACCCCGACGAGTGTAATGACGATTTCTAAAAACGTCAACAACGATGACAACGACAACTACAAGTGATAATAAATATGATAAATAACTATTTTTTAATTAGTTTACATTAATAACCGAATATCGTTTATTAATATAAATGAGCGATGGTGAAGATGATGAATTAGATCTGGATGTTTCTTGGATTCAAATGTATAAAGACCAAGAAAAAAACTACGACGATTTTTACAAAGAAAAACCAGAAAGTATAGAAATGTTTTTTTTATATATCAACCAAGACTCTGAGCTAGAAACAATAAACACAACCAACTATATTTTAGATTTGAACGCATCTATTCCCAAAGACAATTTAATAAACGTTATTAAAGAGCATCGCCATAAAAATGGAAAGAAATATAGTCTTAAAAATCTGTTGAAATATAATGTGACGCTTGAACCCGAAGACGTAATTCACATGCTGAGTGTAGATAATAACGAGGGAAGCACCTTCATATCAGAAGAGAGCTACAATCGCGACATTCATTTCGCCGACACTGTATGTATATTGCAGAATTTAAACTCGCTTTATTTTATATTTAACGAGACATCACCTAAATTGCGGAGACAACAACAGCAAACCCGAAAGATAACATGCGACCCCTCAAACGACAAGACACGTCGGAAAAGAATATAAAGCTTTTAGATCAATATCTATAATTGATGGAAACTGTTAAAATTGGCGAAAACAATCACAGCGAGTATGGATGGTCCGATAATACGCGCGAAAAAATCACGCAGCTAGCATTTCAGCTAACAAGGACCTCGGATAAAATACAAATAGCCCACATTAAAACCATCTATAGAGACCTGCTGAAAAGCGTCTACAATGTCCCAAATCCCGATATGGATAATCTCTACGCTACATTGGCGCTGACGCTCCAAACCCGCGACATAGTAGCGGGCAAGGGCGAATACGAACTATATTACGTGCTGATAGGCGAACTATCGCTCTTCGCGGACAAAATAAATAGCTCCAAAATAAATAGCTCCAAAATAAATAGCTCCAAAATAAATAGCACACTTAACCTCCTCATAACTGGAACCGTAGATTTAGGAGAGGAACACCCGTATGGTAGCTGGAAAGATATCAAGTATCTCCTAAACTATCTGCGAACCTTGTATAGCGAGACGGAATTGATTGAAAAGCCACTATTCCGCCACATCGTTAGTATGGTCTGCGACAAACTCCGCGAAGACGCATCGTGCGAGAACGAGGTTATTTCCCTCTGTGCAAAGTGGGTTCCGCGCGAGAAGAGCAAAAAGTTCGGCTGGCAAACCCGCTATTTTGCCGCCGACTATTTCAACGACTTTTATGACGGGAGCGACGCCTCCGTGCGCAAGTGCCTGACTCACTTCCGAAAGCTCCTCGCCCGCCTCAACAACCAGTTAAACACTCCACAAATAAATCAGTGTAACAATGAGTGGAGAAAGATTAATTTTGACAAGGACGTTACCTCTATGACTCTCTCGCGACAGAAATACGCATTTATGTGCAATAATAAAAACAAATTAAATGGTGACAGGGCTCGTTGCCGGTCCAACTATATTGATTACATTAAGCGGTGCGGTAAGAGCACGACAATCAAGGCGAACCGTGTGGGCATCGTGGATATGGTAAGGGAGGCAATGTCGCTCTATAACGGTTCCAAGCCCGCCTGCGAGACGCTAGAGCTCCAATGGAAGGAGTCGGGCAAATCGCTCTCGCCGCTGGACAACTTTGTGGCCATGGTCGACACCTCCGACTCGATGTGCGCCGAGAATAGCAACCCGCTCTACGCCGCCGTCGGACTCGGTCTGCGAATCGCCGAGCGCTCCAAGCTGGGTCGCCGCATCATGACGTTCAGCAAAGACCCCGCGTGGATCGAGCTGGACGCCGCCGCATCCCTTCCCGAGACCGTGGGCAAGGTGGCGACCGACGGCAGCTGGCAGACGAACACGAATTTCGCCGCCGCAGTTCGTCTCCTGCTCGGCTCGTGCATCGAAAAGGACCTTCGCCCCGACGAGGTGAAGAATATGGTGCTCGTGGTATTTTCTGATATGGCGATTGACCAAGCCGACAGCAACGCCCGCTCAATGAACGAGCTGATTAAAATCCTATTTTCCGACGCGGGTAAATATACGTCGCACCAGCTCCCCTATGAGCCGTGCCACATCCTCTATTGGAATCTCCGATCAACCGGAGGGTTCCCCGTCCTATCAACCGAGAAAAACGTTAGCATGCTCTCAGGTTACAGCCCGTCAATGTTAAATATGTTCTGCGAAAAAGGAATCGCCGCCCTAGAGGATTTCACTCCATGGTCCTGTCTCTGGGAGCAGCTGAACCATACACGGTATCAGTGGCTAAAAACCCATCTTAAGGAAAAGAAATAGCAAATTAATATATTTATCCCATTATAATCCATTAATTCATATAATATAAACATTGTATAAAATATGTATATTATATGGGAAGCACCTATTACGATGATATAATGACCACGTTAGTAAACAATTTGGAGCAACCAGCAAAGTTTAAAAAAATATTGTCCGACGAAGGAAGAAAATCATTAACAGTAATTCGTTATGTAAAATCAGAGGCGACATATCACTCTTGTCCAATATTGTGCGTTGACTTTGAAGAGAACGATGAAATAACATGCCTTCCCTGCAATCATTGTTTCAATAGCGGCGCAATAGAAAAATGGCTAACCGAGGAGAAGTCGGAATGCCCAATTTGTCGTCTAGAATTAGATCATAATAAAGTGGAGCGCCGCCGCGAACCAACTACGCCCGAATTACCGACGCCCGAATTACCGATTTTCACAGATATTGATGCGGCGTATGCGCTAATAGACTCCCTGAATAGAGTATCAAATTTCACGTCAAATGTGTATGATTATGGAAGGGCCCGCGTAATGTCTGAAGATGATGACATAGAACAGGCTATTATAGCAAGTCTTAACGATCTCGGCTCCTCTGGTTAGATTTCGTCAACATCAATAAAATCGTCGTCCGAATCCACACAATCAGCACCATCCACCGAAGCCACACCAGCCATAATCTCCTGTTGCAGTTTATTTTTATTTTCGCTAATATTATCGTCTTCAAATATAATATCCGTATGGCTATCTTTAATGTCGTCGCCCTCGCTTGCCTGGATAATGTGTGCCAGATTAAGACCGGTCATTGCCTTGAGTTTATCCTTCTCCATAGAATTGTAAACCTCCAATAGATCGCATTTTTTCTCTCCCTTCGTCCGCGCCTCCCACTCGCGAACGCCAACGAGAATCCAAACGCCCGGTGCAATATTATTGTCCCGTTTGTCTCTTCCTCTGAATTTATTTCGGATTACACAAAGTCTCGTAACTCCATCGTTTGTTACCACTTGACAGTTTTGTCCGCCGAAAAGCTTGAGGACAACCGCGTACGTCTCGTCTTCCTCCGCCAGTCGTAGCTTCCTGTTCGTAACAGCCGGGTTCGTAAATTTGCGCGCAGATTTCTTTGATTTATTACCGCCAGTCTTATTTTTAACCATTGTTATATTGTTCTCATTAATATTTAATATGGTAATCAATTTTATTTAATAAAAATAAATAAAAATAAATAGCAATATATGAACCGAATGTTCTCTCCAAAATTAATACATTGTGTCTCAACGAATACCGTCTGAAACCTGTGACCATCTACCTCGCCAATAGTCTGCGATTGAGTCTCTGCGCTCTGTTCGTCGGGTTCGTAACCAAATGCGTCATAAAAATCCTCCATAAAATCCTCATTTTCAAATTCTACCGTTTCATTTGCACTATAAGCAAGGAGTCGCTCGCGCCAACAAGGCGTGTTCCATATATAGTGCTCCCACCTTCCGAGCGCCTCTTCGCGCAGCCGACCCTCCTCCGCCAGCCCAGCGCGAACCCGCCCATAAAACGCACCACGCCGGAGGTCTTCCTCGCGCAATATATCCTCGTTCTGAAAACCCGCGCCCGCTCAATATATTGTCTAATAATAAATACCTCACCGGAGGACGGCGTGTTGACGAGATTTGATATGGTCGCCGCCAGATAATGTAGCTTCTTATTTCGCTCCCACATCTTCTCCTTGTGTCTAATCAGCGTTTCCAACCCAGGATTAGACACGAAATAAAAGTCATAATAAGTTTTCCATATTATAGGAAACACGTCAAACCCAGAGTAGTGTAGTTCGTATCCCCAGTAGTAGCACTCGTCCACCCCCTTCCGCAAAAGAATCGCCGCGATAAACGACAACTCAACCTCGTCACTCGCATAGAGATACCGAGTGAGATTATATTCGGACATATTTGTATTGAATATACATGATACATTATTTGAGTAAATTTTATAGCATTAATCAAATCAAGATTTAATTTTATAGCATTATATATTATAATGCCCAAAACAGAAATTTCCTGGATTGGTCTGATTAATGCGCTTATTGCCGAAAGAAAGAAGGCCGGCAAGTCTGCGGGAGTCAAGGATGTGATGGGCGACGCGAAGAAGCAGTGGGTAGAAATCAAAGCTGGCAAGGACCCAAAATATGTAAAGGGAAAGCAGATCATCACGCGCAAAAAGGGCAAGAAGAGCAAGAAGAGCAAGAAGAGCAAGACAGCAAAGAGCCGGTGCGACGTAGCGGACGACGACGATACCACCGCCACGGATATTCTCGACAAATGCGAGCTCTGCAAGAAATGTATGAAGGAAATTAAGAAGCACATCAAGTAAATATGTGAACAGTCACAAATTCACTAATCCGTCTTTTCAATGAACGAATTAAGCGTCTCGGTCTCTCTGCTAACCAACGATTTTACCCTGTCAGCATCAACCGTAATATCCTCAATCATTTTTATATAAGTGTCTATGTTTTCATTTAAATAAAACAGCTCGTAAAAGCGTTGCCGCGTGCCAAGAACGCTGGTTCTTTGCGCAGGGTCCGGATGAATATTCGTCAAAAGTAACTGCGTGAAAACGATGTAGAACCGATTCTCCGGGAACCCGTCTGGAAATAATAGATGTATTAACCGCAAAGTCATAATACTTACAGCATAATTATCCCACGTAGCGTAGTTTTCAATAAGACCTTTCACTATTTTTTTATGCGAATCCTCCTCAAAATCGCCTAGCACCTGTTCTACCTGTCTGCGACACGATACCTGAAACGATTTTGCGAATTCCTTGCTGAACATTTCAAGCCCCTTATTTGACGAAACATACTCCTCTGCTATTCTCTCTGCAATGTCCGTCGCCTCCTCCCCCTCCTCCACAACGTGAAGCAAATAGTTTATAATATGAATCTCAAGCGGCCACAGGTAATATTCGGGCGCATACAAATAAAAATACTCTTTTATATTCTCCGGTGTAATCTTGTCTATGGGAATAGAGAGACCAAAGTCAATAATATTCGCGTGGTTCATGTCGGAGTCATAGAGCACGTTGTCGCTCTTAAGATCAAAATGGACGATCTTCAAGTCAATGAGATACTCTATCCCCTTTAACAGGTGCGTGTATGCCTCTAATATAGAGATAACAATGTGTTTTTTGTCTCGCAGTTCGTCAAATATCTCCTCCATAATCGGCTTATTGTTTGCGTATGGAATTTTCATCAGCGTATAATCCTTGTCCGTATCCTTTATCACCTCGCACTTGGATACAATGTCCTCGTTATCTTTACTAAAACTAGCCATTTTAACAGGACATTCTGAAACGACGGGCAGAAAAAAATACTTATAAATAACGTCCTCTTTAATGCGCAGTCCAATTGCCGCCTCATTTTTTGAATTGAAATTGTCCCGCTGTAATTTAGTAACATATTCGTTCATATCATCGTCGTCTTTAGAATTTTTGCAACGAATACCCGGATAGTAAACACAACCGAATCCTCCTTGGCTCAGCAGTTTGCTCATATAATTATATGAGCTATTTTATTATCATTAATCCGACTCAAGATGAAATAACGATTTTTGTATGTTTTCTTTATTTTCTGCGCCATTTCTACCTTGACATCGTCGTCTTTAGTCTCCTCGTTTAAGCGGGCAATTTCGTCCTCTATGGTCGCCGCCTCCGCCTTTTCAAATAAATCAAATCCTCGCGCCGGACTGAAATCGCCCCCCTTGATATTTTCGTCAATGTGCTCGTCCATCTTTGAGATGAGCGTCGCGTCCACCGAAATATAGTTTCGTCGCGCCTTTGGCACCGTCTTCGCCGTCTTCTTCTTTCGGAAGTAGTAGCGCCCCGCATTGTACATCTTGTCCAGAACGTCGCCGTCGTATCCTATTCCGGTAAGACGCCCCGTTTCCATGCGTATGAGCTCCTCGTTCTCGCCGCACCACACAGTCCACGCCTCCTTGTAGTCGGCCGCGAAATCGTGCTCGTGTGTTTTGGCAAACTCCGTGACCGCGTCCACAATAGTATCGTCAAAATTAAACCGAAAGACGGTGGTAGTATCCGCGCGAGCCATAATTAGTTTTCATACCGCACTATTAATATAAAATCAATTTTATTCCAAACTACCGATTCAAATAACAAATTCTCATAATATATCACTCGCAGTATTCTTTATATAATGAGTGTTATATAATGAGCGGAACCGAAACGAATGTAATTTCGTCGCAGGTATATTACGATACGTTTAATTCGTGCTATAAACGAATCCTCACCTTGGATAGGATGCCGTCCGGCCCCCTCTCCGCCATCACCAAGCGTTTACTCGCCCCCAAATTATCCGAGTTCAAACAATCCACGCCGTGCTGCCCCGCCGAGCGCTGCATATTCGCGCTGCAAGGCGACGACATGCTCACACTAGAAGATAGCGCGTTCCTAATAACCTATCTAGCGACAAATGGCTACACCATAAACACATCGCTCACCGAGCTGGCTCTAAAAAACCCAGTAAAAAGCGAAAAACAAATACTTTATATCGTAACCAAGTGAGAATTATGCAAATATTATAACTTTACATATTAAATTGAAAATACATATATATATATCTAATAGGTTCAATGACTAGTAACAATATGAATACCGACAAACTTATCGAAGAATACAAGACTACAATGACGGAGCAGGAGAGATTGGTATTAAACATAGCAATTGATCACCTAGAATCCTCATTTAGTATAGAGAAAAGCATTGGGTATTTAGAGTGGTTGTCTAACCGCAATACAGAGGAGACGCGTCCAACCGCAAAGACAAAGTGAGAGTAAAAGTATTATCTCTCTATAAAGTAAAATGAAAGACGCCGATATCCAGGCCCTTATTGACAAAACATTTAATAAATTGAAGAATACTGGTGGCGGCAAGAATGCTTCCTATATTCCCGAGCTAGCAAAGGCCGACCCGAAACTATTCGGTATTTCTTTTGTTTCGTGTAGTGGTAATGTTTACGAGGCGGGCAAATCCACCACCACCGTGCCCATAGAGTCCATCAGCAAGCTGTTCACGCTGGCGCGCGCGGTAGAGGACCTAGGCGGCAAAACCGTGACCAAAAAAATAGGCCACAGCGGTAGCTGGATGCCGTTCAATAGCGCCGTCGCCGCCGACCTCTCGCCCACCCACACCATCAATCCCTTTGTGAACCAAGGCGCGATGGCCACCACCAGTCTCTTGTACGCAAAGGACAAAACCAAGTTCAAAAACCGCGTTCTAGGAAATCTGGACCAGTTCGCCGGGAAGAAGCTGGGCTTCAATAGCGCCGTCTACAAGTCGGAAAGTGCGACGAACTCCAAAAATATGGCGCTGGCGTACCTGCTCGAATCCCACGAGCGTTTTTACGGCGATGTAAACGACAGCGTAGACGTCTACACCCAGCAATGCTCCAAAACCGTCTCCGCGCGCGACCTCGCCACCATGGCGTGCGTCTTTGCCAAGGGCGGCTACCATCCGAACACGGACAAAAAGGTAATCTCCAAAGAGACCGCCAACTACGTGATTCGCGCGATGCACCGGTCGGGCCTATACGAGTATTCGGGCACCTGGGCCGCCGAGATGGGCTACGTGGCGGCCAAGAGCGGTGTGGCGGGCGGCATCATCATCATCCTGAAGGGCATCGGCGGTCTCGCCATCGTCTCCCCTCCGCTCGACGCCATGGGAAACAGCGTCCGCGGCATCAAGGCCGGCAAAATAATAACCAAAGGCATCTACAATATAAAGGATAAGGAGCCAAAATTCTGCCCCCCTCCACCGAAACAGCCCCGCCTAAAAAAGCGCACCAACAAAACGAAACGCAAGAAACGCACCAAACGCACCCGCACTAGGAAAGCAAAGAATTAATCAAAAATACACACACACACAAAGATTAATTTAAATAAAACAAATATTTAAATTAATGACCATAATTTACCTGCCGACGTGTTCTGCGAGGTTTTGATTTAATCCGCTTATTTCTGCGCGTATTGTTAAAATTGCTCAACGTTGTTTCAATCCGGCGCGTCGCCTTAGCAATATGACGCCTAATATTTGAAAGATCGCCGCCGCCTCTGCGCGTTTTATTCTTTCTCTGTCGTTTAAACAAAGCATTAATACTCCCAAACTCTCTATTACTAATAAACCTAAGCATTTTCTTCAACCCAGATTTAACCGTCTCTAAATTTTCTAGTTCTTTTTCCTGGATGCCGACCGCCTTAACTTTGTTAATAAGACCTTTAATATCGGCCGTCATCCCTCTTTTTAACTTCACATATGTAGACGCCAACCTCCCAAAATCCCCACTGCTATGAATTTCCTTATTCAGATCACTCCTTTCCGTATCTTTCACAATATTTAATTGTTTAAACAACGTTGTATATTCTTCTTCTAAAAACGTTTTCCCCTTATCTTTGATAGGGTCTTTCATTCTCGAACCTAACTGTTGAATGTGTCTATTCTCGGCGGCGACCCTGTCGGAGAGTTTGTCAATTTCTCTAGTTATATTATTATGAACAGATTTTGACGTTTTATCGGGACTAGTAACACTTGGAACGGTCTGTGCTGCTTTATTAAAATGTCTGACCGGACTTTTAATAATTTTGGTATTTTCTGATTGGTCTCCACTATCATCTTGTCCTACACTATCTTGTTCCATTTGAGCAACTAATTTAAGTAATTGTTCATTAATTAATTCATCCATCTTCATACTCTCCACAGTATTCAACGCCTTTTGTTTCGCGGCATACAAATGTTGTTTCGCTTCATCAACCGATATCAACACAAGGGCCTCCTCCGCCCCCGACTTCACCTTCACCTTCACCTCCGCCTCCGTCTCCTTTGAAATATTAAACGGCACCGCCACCGCCTCCGCCAATTTCTGCTCCGCCACCGGCACCGCCACCGGCACCGCCTCCTCCGCCACCGCCTC